>Ga0209348_1000717_pt1 | contig 16670 bp, 14 predicted proteins | sample ETNvirenome_2_30_FD_184065 | JGI IMG/M metagenome (GOLD analysis project Ga0209348, IMG submission 184065) | Marine viral communities from the Pacific Ocean - ETNP_2_30 (SPAdes) (version 2) | ecosystem: Environmental > Aquatic > Marine > Oceanic | place: Pacific Ocean | collected 2013-06-22 | reverse complement strand
ACGAAAATATTATACCAACCCTCAATATACTTTAAGAGATGAGGAGCCAGGACAATCTGCCCCTGTTAGATTGTTAGATATGAATAACGATGCAATGCCTTATATAGGCTATACGCAATACGCTCGTACACCAGAAGGTAGAAGTGTTCGTATTTTAGTAGCTGATACTAAAGATAATAATAATCAAATTACTATTCAAGAACATAATCGTAAATACGGTACTAATCTTCAATTATTCGAAGGACCAGAATATTCTGCTTTAAGGGCAAGATCAAAAGAAGCAGCTAATCCTGATTTAACGAAAAGATACCAAGGACGAGGAGAAAAAGAATTAGCTCTGATAGAAGTTGCTAATGTAGCGACAGATCTATTAGATATTGCTATAGAAGCAAAAGATAATAACCGCCCTGAATTAATAACCACCGCAGGTGGATTAGGCACATGGTATAATTCACTTTATAACAATATAAATTCTGTATTTAATTTATTTGAGAAAGATGGTTTTTTAAGTGTTGACGATGTCGTAAGAGCAAAAAAGAATGGACAAAGTGCATTAACTTTAGGAAACTTGTTAACTGCCTCAAATAACTATTCTAAGGTGTTAAGTCAAGTAACTCCACAAAACCCTCTTACAAATCAAATAAATGCGGCCCAACAAGATTTAGTAAACGCATTACGAGAAGTTAGAGATCAAGCTGAAGATCAAGGTTCTTTTGCTAGTTGGTTAAAACTTCCTGATGCGGATTTAGATGATCTTGTTGTAAAAAGAGGGGCATTAGCTGCCGGACAATTAAGATTAGCTTATGCAGCTGCTGCTGCAGATGGACAAACAGGAACATCTCTTTCTGATAGAGACGTCTCTAACTTTTTAGAACAAGTAGGTTTTGGTTCTCAAAACGCTTTAGATATTGGAACTAAACTTAGTAAGTTTGTAAAAGAAAGATTACAAACATTTGATACAGGAGAATTTAGAGCTTTATCTAATGCCTCAAGAAGACATGAAGAACAAGATGTTCGTTTTGTTAATGATTACCTCGTAGGAACTTTTAGAGTAGACCCCGCAGATTTAGAGACATTAAAAACAGTTGAGTCTGGTTCAGTTCAAGAAAAACAATTAGTTAGTAAAATAAACCGGCGAATCATCCGAGAAACTGACGGTGCAGCTTCTTCTGATTTTATTTATGACTCAACTAATAAACGGTTTAGATATAAGCCTGTGTTAGAAAGATTACAAGGGTATCAAAGTGTTTACAACCGATATAAAAACAAATATTGGCCTTACTTTAACATTTCTGAAGGAGAGATCAATTTAGAATTAGCACCTGATTTTGATCCTTATGCCCCTGTAAGCTCTGAAGAAATCCCTGTTTACGTGCCTAGAGTTAGAACAGTAGATCCTTAGTAAAATTATGGCAACAGCACCACAAATAAGTCAAACGCCTGAGTTTTTACTAACTCCAGAATTTGATGCGTTTAGTCAAAATGTATTAAAACAACCACTAGAAAATTCTAAATTTACTATTGGAGAAATACTTAATATTGATCCTGTAAGACGAGATGCTTTTTTACAGTCGGAATACTTATTAAGAAAAGCTGAAGAAGGAGATCCTACAGCACTTAATATTGTGGATAATACTGATAAAGAAATAGCTAATGCTATGGCTAAGTATTTTCAAACTTATCAAACAGCTCCTGGAATCGAAAAAGAACCATTAGAACGTTTAGATCAACAACCTAGACAAAGACAAATACCCCTTCCTGGAAGAACAGCTCCTGGTGTAATACCAATAGTAGAAGATAAAACTGATTATTCTGGAGTAACTGAGTCTTTAATAGATGAAAACAAACGTCAGGAATTAGCTTCTTACGGTGTAGACGCTGACGTAATTTATCAAGGAGATCAAAACTTTTATGAAAAATTTATACAAGGTTCTGATCCTGTAGATGAAAACTCACCTTGGAGAGTCAAGGCTTTCTTTTTCCCGATAAATTTAACACCTTTTGAAGCAAAAAAGTTAGTAGAAAAAGAATCACCTAATGCAGAAATAAGATATATAAACCCAAGAGACCCTGATGCAGGACTCGCGATTCGCGATGAAACGACAGGTGGTAAATTTGTACCTTTACGACCTCAATTTGGTTACGAATCAGCAATAGAAGGATTAATTACTGGGGTTGGTCAAGAAACAACAGCAATCGTTGGTGAGCTTATTGGTCTAAAAGGAGTACAAAAACTTTTGGGAGAAGGTGCTGAACAAGTAGGTAATCTTCGAAAAGTAGCTAGAGGAACATCCTCTGTAGGAGTTGCAGGTTTAGCAGCGGGTTATGGTCGTTTTGCACAGTTAGCTTACGGTAAAGCAAAAGGTATTAACGATATCTCTGTAGAACGTGCTTTTGATGACGCACAATTAGCTGCTATGTATGCGACAGCAGGGTCAGCTGTAGTTGGAACGGGTATAGCAGTTTTAGGTAGGGTTTGGAAAGCTATTACAGGATCTGCAATTCCTGAAGCAACAATAAAAAAACTTAAAGAAAAAATAGCTAGTGTAAAAACAAAAGGTACAACTGAAGAATTTACATCGGAAGAATTACAAGAAAGAACTCGCGAAGCTGCTATTGCAGTAGGTAATAATCTTAAAGAGTATAAACCAACTGCTGGTGAATTAACTCAAGATAATGAATTAAAAAACATAGAACTAGAATTATTTGCTCAATTATCTCCAACGGCTAAAGGTAGACAAGCTTACCAAGATATTTTAGATAATAATGCTGAAGCAGCGTTTAATTTTTGGACAGAACTTACTAAAAACGCTCCTGAATTTCAGGCTATCTCATATACTGAATTTAGAGATTTTTTAGCTAAACAACAAAAAAATTACGCTGAGCAAGCTGCTGAAGCTGCAAAAATAAAAACTCGAGAAATAGAAGAAGGAGCTCAACTAGAGCAAGTTTTACCTGAACAAGCTCCTGAACAGATGCTTACTATAGATGAGCTAGGTTCTACTTTTACTCGTGATAGAGAAACAGGTGGATTAATATTTAAACGTAATTCTCCTGAGTTTTTATCTCAATATGATGATTCTTACAACGCTGCAAAAGAAGCTGTAGACACTGAAATAAATGCTTTAGCTGGTTTAAAATATGACCGTAAAGCTGATTCAACCAGTAAGGTTATCCCAGCTTTCCAAGCTGCGTTTAATGCTGGCGATGATAAAGACGCGATTATGCGTACATTAGGAGAAGTCGAAGCTTCTGATGTAATTAAAAGCATGATTCCCATGCGTGATGGTGTAAGTGTTTTGCGTCAACTTTTAGGTGTTCGTCAAGATGAAGCTGGGAAGTTTTTAAAACAAGCAGATTTAAATTTTGGTCAACTAGCTGGTATGCAGAACGCTTTAAACACATTATTTATGCAAAGTCCTGATAGAGGTGTGCGAGAAGTTGCCGCTGGATTACGTGACGCGATAGAAGATCAAATAGACGATTTAATTACTTATAACGCACGTAAGCAACTAGCTGCTGAGGGTATTGAATCCCCTACTCCTAAAGTATTGAGAGATAAAATTCAAGAAATAGCTGGTCCTTTAATTAAAGCACAAAGTGATTTGCAAACAGCTAATCAAGCTATTGAACGTAAATTCATCCGTCAGTTAGTTGATAAAGAACCATCTGAAATAGCTGATTTTGTTTTATCTTCTAGTCCGAAACAAATAAATGAACTACTAGCACAGATTTATAATCTGCCTGATTCTATTGTGCGAATGCAGAGCTTACGACAATTAGTTGTAGAAAATATGCGTCAAGGATTAAGTGGACTACCTTTAGCGGAACAAAATAAAGCTTACGCTAAATTTTTAGAAAAGAATGAGCAACAACTAGAAGCATTATTCCCTGAAGCAGAGTTTTTAAAACTTAAAAATTTTTCAGAAGTACAGGAACAAGCGTTACAAGAGATAAATCAAACTGCTGAAACTTTATTAGATTTAGAAAAAAGACTTAAAAAGTCTCCAACTAATTTTATCAGAGATTTTTTGATACAAGGGAGGACTGCACGATTAACAGGTGCAAATGAAATATCTCGTCAAGAATTTGGTGATCTAATTAAACAAAACCCTGAGTTACGACCTTATGTAACTGCAATTACTAGAAATTTCTTTCGTGACCGTTTTGAAACAACCCGCACCGGAGATATGTTTGATACAGGTAATTTTGATGTACAAGGCTTTATTAATTTTGTGAAGGAGGGGTATAGAGCGGGACAAGAAGGTACTTCTGAATTTGCGCTAACATTTAAACCACTCTTAGGTGAAAAAGAAGGTCTTAAATATGCTAAAGATTTAAGAATACTAGGTCAATTATTAGATAGAGGTGTAAACCGAGCGTCGAGAAGCCCAATGATTCAAGGAGCGACAGCTAATCAAACAATAGATGATCATTTACAAGAAATAGCTGTTAGTACAAAAATGTTTATTCCTCCTCTTACACAGTTAGGAAGAAGAGTTACAGCTTTTATAGCGGGTTATCGTAATCAAGCTAAAAGTGATTTATTACAAGTTTTAGCTGATCCTCGTAAATTAGATATTTTACTGTCAGATAGATCAAAAGAGATAAGTAGACGAGATTTTTATAAATTTATTGGTGCTCTAGCTGGTAGTAGAACTGTCGACATAGGTTCAGAGTTAAGAGAGAAAAAAGAAGATAAAGCTATAAAAAGAATCCAGGGTGACGTGACAGGTTTGACTGACTTATTTGGTAGGATTTTTGCGTTATGAAGATAGAAGTGTTCCAACCACCATTACCTGAAATGATGTCCGAGGGTGGCGACGTAGAAGCACCACGAATGATGAATGGTGGAGTTGGTGTTAGCGAGTTTCGACTACCAGCGAACTTACAAGATTTATTAGTCGGTATCGGTAATCCTCAAAGTATCCCTGCTGCAGCGACTGTCCCTGCTGCAACAACTACAGCAACTACAGAAGTTCCTTTTGCTAACTCAAGAGAGGATTTTTATATCCGTCCCGAAGATGTTGTAGACCGTTTTGGGCAATTTGCTACAACAGAAGGAGCGTATGAACAGTATATTCAACAGTTAATGGATGAATTAAATGCGGGTATTGGTTCCCTTCCTGGACAAACCTCTACTGGTACTGATCCTATTGTTACAGAAGAAACGATTAGTCAAACAATAGCTGAGATGTTAGCTGAAGGAACATTAACTCCTGATGAAATACAAAGAAGAATAGATGAAGGCGATATAACCAAAGATGATGTCTTATCTATTATCTCAGGTGGCTTTGAATTAAATGAAAATCAATTAGCACAACTTTTTGAACAAGGTATTCTAACTAGAGAGGAAATAGAATCTTTAGTTGCTGAAGCAATACAAGATATAGAAGCTGAGACAGAAGAAGCTGTCGAAGAGGCCATCGCTGAAGGAACAACGGGATTAACTGAAGAACAAGTAAACCAGCTAATTACTCGAGGATTAGAAGGGTTTGATACAAGTCAGTTTGCAACTCAAGAACAAGTTCAAGGTTTAGAAAATTTATTTCAAAATTATTTAACACCTGAACAATTAGAATCTTATTTAGGGCAACAACAATTTGTTACACCTGAACAACTAGCTGAAGCAACTAAAAACGATTACGAAAGCACTATAAAAGAACTTACTGATAAATTAGGGCAGCTTGAAACTAAATATCAAGATGTTCAGTCTCAATATGAAGCTGATGCTGTTAATCAACAAATACAAGAAACTAAAGAAGATTTAGATACTTTCTTCAAAGGAGCTGTACCTACTGGTCCAAGAACAGGGTCTACATCACAGTTTAGTAGTGGTGCTTCTTTTCTTCCAGGCGGTAGTCCCATGGCTAATCTAATAGGTGGACAACGTCAAGGGTTTGGTCAAGACCCGTTTAGCACTTATCTAAAAACATTTACACCTAGCTATGGTAGCTATCAAGCACCGTTTACTGCTGAAGAATATGGACAAGGGTCTAGTCCTCTTCTAGGAACTCAATATTCTAATCCTTTTACTGGCGGTTCATATAATCAAGGTGGACAAGTAAGTAACGGTATTATGGATCTTACAAATTTTGATACTAATGTAGCTCCTTTTCAAAACGCTTTTAGACCTAACGTACCAAGGAATTAATATGGCGATACCATTAAACGATATGCCCAATAGATTAGATATGATGAGAGCACAAGCTGAAACGCCTACTCCTCCAATGCCTGCTGCCCCGATGCGTGATGAGCCAGCGATGCCTGAGAGCGGAGGACTTGATCGTCTAGCTGCTTTATTAGGTGGTGTGGAAGAAGATGCTCCTATGATACCAGAAGAACCAGTAGCAGATGATACTTCTACTGTGGCTTCAGCTATAGCTTCAGCAGCATTAGCTAATTCAGGGACTCCAGAAGAGGCATTAAAAGCATTAATAGAAGCAGCTGATCAAATTAGAGAAACGCTAACCTAACCAATTTTGCCATTTATCATCGCCTAATACTTCTTGGGCGAGATCTAGTTTGTTTCTAAGAGCGTCGACTATTTTTTCGTCTACAGTATCTTTAGCTACAAGATCAACATAAGTAACTTTGTTTACTTGTCCGATACGGTGCGCTCTATCTTCTGACTGTAAACGTTTTTCTAAATCAAAGTTGTTAGAGTAATAAATTACATTCTTAGCTTCTGTTAATGTAATACCGTAGCCACCTGTTTGTGTATTACCTACAAAAAATCGTAACGGTGAATCTGGGTTCTGGAAGTCTTTAATTACTCTTTCTCGTTCATCTGGAGAAGTATCTCCGAAGTAAGAAGCAACTTCATTAGGATCAAATACTTGTTTAAGACTGTCAACAATCTCCAGGATATTTTGTCTGTAGTTTGCCCAAATAATTACTTTACCCTGCATCTCTGAGATAACTTCGAACATAGCGTCTATGCGATTATTATCTACAGGGATATCTACATCATCGTCAGACTTTACATGGCCCGTGACTATCTGATGAAGTCTTAGTAACTGGGTGAGTATATTCGTAACAGATATTTGTTCTTGATTTTGTAGAATCGTAATCGCACGATCTTTAAGTTCAGAGTACAACTTCTTTTGTTCAGCAGTTAGTTCTACATCCCTACGCTGATAAATCTTATCTGGTAAATCTAAACAGTCTTTCTTTAATACTCTGTAAGAGAAAGAATCTAGTTTCTTTGTAAGTTCAGAAAGGTTTCGATACCCTACAACTTGTTTGACTGTTCTCCCACCAAAGTATCTATTAACAACCTCACCGTAATGGTTTTGAAAAGAATAGTAGGAAGTAAAACCTAACAAACTTTTCTCTAACGTTTCTGTTTGACTATATAAATCAAGAGGTGATTGCGTAATCGGGAATCCTGTTAGTATCCTTCTAAATGCTGCGTCTTTACTAATCTTAATTATCGCTTTTGTTCTAGCTGCTTTAGGATTCTTAATAGTTGTAGATTCATCTACCGCGAACAATGGTCTGTGACTAAGTACAAACTTTTCTGTAAACGTGACACCTTTCTTAGTGCTAAATGCTTCTACATTGATAATAAATATTTTGAGTTTATCGATCAGGTCAAACAAAGAAGTAAGAGCTTTCTTCTCTTCTTTACGTGGGGCAGGAGACCAAACTGCTACGTGACGATCTATATAGTCAGGTAAGTGTGCTGGTATTTCACGAGACTCCCAGTTTTTATATACACCCTTAGGTGCAACAATAACAACAGAATCTATGGCTCCTTTACAGTAGAGGATACCTATTGTGTCAATTAAGACTTTAGACTTCCCCGTCCCCATCTCCATAAAGAACGCATACTTCTTTTTATCCCATGAACGTAATAAAGCTGTACGCTGATGTTCAAACGGTTCAGTCTTGAATTCATATTTCAAGACATTGTTCCTTTCTAAATTCTGTAGAAGATTATAGTAGAGAAAAAATAAAATAGATAATTTATTTCGTGGGCAGATCCCGTTTTAATATTTCTAATATATTCTATTACTTCTCTCTCTTTTGGTTTCTGTAGTAATTTCAGCTACTTAGACTCTACTTTATTAGACCTATTACTCTATTAGACGATTCTGTAAAAATTTTTCATAAAAGTTTTCTACAGAAAATAGCTAATAGAAATAATAACGCTTTACTTTCCAGACTCGTATCGCCTAAACTTTTTTCTATAAAGGAGAAATTAGAATGACAGTATATATTGTTCAAGATGTTCCTGGACGTAACCTTGTTCCTGCACAAAAGTATGGGGACTTAGAAGTTGTGTTCCCAGCAAGAACTAACCTTATGCTCTCCACTGGACCAGAAGTAAAACGAGTCCAAAATAAACTCATAGATTTCAATGACGAAGATTATTTGTTGCTTATAGGAGATCCTGCTGCCATAGGTTTATGTTGCGCAGTTGCTGCTGCAAGTAACGGTAGCTTCAAAGTATTGAAGTGGGATAAACAAGAAATGACTTATTACCCTGTCAGTTTCGATATTCGTCGAGGCTATATGGAGAACTTAGGAGAAGTATATGTCTGAGGAATCTCAACTAACGTTTGAGGATTTAGTAGGTGAGGAAACTAAAACCTGGACTGAAGAAACCACCGATGGTGAGTATAATAGAATATCGCAACTAGCGGAGTTGTTGCAACAAAACGAAAAGATTGTACAACAACTAGAACTCGAATTAGAAGAAGCTAAAAATAATCTCAAAACGGTTAGAGAAGTAGATTTACCTGAAGCTATGCAAGCTGCTAATCTAAAACAAATTACATTGACCGATGGTTCTTCTATTAAAGTAGAAGAGTTTTATAGAGCGCATATATCAGAAGCTAATAGAATAGCAGCTCATCAATGGTTAGTCGATAACGGACACGCTGGTATTATCAAACACGAAGTTACTGTTAAGTTCGGTAAAGACGAAAATAAAAAAGCAGACGATGCAATAAACAAATTAAAACAGTTAGGTCATGACCCTGCTGTTAAACAAGGTGTTCATCCACAGACGTTAAATGCGTTTGTGAAAGAGCAGCTCACGAAGGGGAAAGATATTCCCTCAGAAACCTTCGGGATATACGTGGGATCCCGCGCCAAAATAAAGTAGAGGTATACTATGGCTAGTAAGAAAGTAGCGGAGTTAGAAAGCTCCGAGGTAGCTGTCTTCGACGACGATAGTTTGTTGTCTGGAGGCACAGGGTTAGAAGAAGCGAGTGCAGGTGATTATGCGATTCCTTTTCTAAGGGTATTGCAATCAATGTCTCCGCAACTAAAGAAAAGCGATGGTCAATATATCGCTGAAGCACAAGAGGGCAACTTTTTTAACAGTGTAACCAACAAGGTTTACGATGGTGATACTGGTGTATTAATTATTCCCTGTGCGTATAAAAAGAAATATATCGAGTGGATTCCTCGAGAAAAGGGAGGCGGTTTCGTTAGTGATCAACACGATTCTGCTGAACTAGCAAAATGCACAAAAGATGACTCAGGTAAGTTCATCATGGAGAACGGTAATCAGCTAGTAGAAACAGCCGAGTACTATTCTCTAATAGCAGAAGAAGACTCTGCACCTGAACAGGTTCTGTTAAGTTTGACATCTTCACAGCTCAGGTTTAGTAGGCGTTGGAATACAATGCTAAATAACGCTACTGTAAATACTGCAGTAGGTGAAACTGTTCAAGCCCCGATGTTCGCATACACATACCGATTAACCTCTATACCCCAGAGTAATGATCAGTATAGCTGGATGGGACTTTCCGTAGAGAGAGCGCATCCTACAAGTATGTCGTTAGCTAAAATCGCCATGGAGTTTATGAAGGCAGCTCGACAAGGTGAAGTTAACGTGCAACAAGAACAAGAATCAGCGGTATCTAACACGGAGGAAGGCGAAGAAGAGATACCGTTCTAGTAAATAAGGGTGAGCAATGTCATTACAAGAGGAGTTTGCGCACCGTTTCGCGGGGTTAAGGCAAGGCTACAGTGTCTTTACCCCGACGAAAGAAACTAGAGAAGACGGTAAAGCAAAAGGCAAGTATGTAACTATATCGAAAGAGCTTACACAAAAAGAGCTCAACGATCTTTGGAGTCAACACTTAAAAGGAGAGATAGGTTTAGGTATCGTCCCGATAGATGAAAACAACAGTTGTGTATGGGGTTCGATAGATATAGATGAGTTCACTGTAGATTTAAAAGGACTCGCTAAGAAATTAAAAAAGTTTAAGCTGCCACTGGTAGTTTGTAGATCAAAGAGTGGGGGAGCACATCTATTTATCTTCGTGTTCGACCCTGTCCCTGCGTCTACTATGCAAAGGAAACTTAGGCAGGTTGCTTCAGCCATCGGGTTCGGGCAGTCGGAGATATTTCCTAAACAAACTAAATTATTGTTAGAAAGAGGGGATCGTGGCAGTTCTTTAAACATGCCATATTTCGGAGGAGAGAACTCTACTGGTTATGCTTTCGGTCCTACCGGCAAAGTTCTTACACCTAAAGAATTTATAGAGTACGCAGAGACTCTGGTTCTAACAGAAGAAGAATTAGATAAGCTGGACGTTGTTCCAGTGATAGAAGACTCTGAGTGGCTAGATCAATCTCCTCCTTGCCTCGAGCATCTAGTCGCTCAGGGTTTTCCTAAAGGTACTCGTAACTCTGGATTATTTAATCTAGGGGTGTTTCTAAGAAAGAAGTTCCCTGACGATTGGGAGAAACGTGTTGAGGAAGCTAACCATCAACACTTTACCCCACCATTAAGTGCACAGGAAGTTCTAACAATTACGAAACAAGTGCAACGAAAAGATTATTTTTATAAATGTAACGATCAACCGATATCGGGACATTGTAATAGTCCATTGTGTAGAACTAGAAAGTTCGGTATTGGTGCGTCAGGCGGTACTCCCCTGTTTAGTAACCTAACCAAACAAAATAGTGACCCACCGATATGGTTTTTAGATGTAGAGGGTGGTCGTTTAGAACTCGAGACTGAAGAGTTACTAAACCAGACACGGTTTCAAAGAAAGTGTATGGATCACTTAAATATTATCCCGCCGAAAGTTAGAGATAACGTTTGGCGACAGATAATACAACAGTTGTTAGATACGCTTACGATTATTGAAGTTCCGAAAGACGCTTCGACTGAGGGTCATTTTAACGAGTTGTTAGAAACTTTCTGTACCGAAAGACCAGCTAGGGAACGTGATGAACTATTACTCGGTAAACCCTGGACTGATAAAGGACGGACGTATTTTAGATTAGCAGATCTAGTTGATTATCTGCATCGTAAAAACTTCAGAGATTACCCTAGAAATAAGTTGACCGCTAAACTGAAAAATATAGGCGGTGACTCTTACTTCTTCAATATAAAAGGTAAAGGTGCAAACGTGTGGCATATACCAGAGTTTCAGGTACAGACAGAGTCACATAATCTACCTGACTTCGATGATAGTATTTTGTAATGCTCTCCTCTGACACACAGGTAATTCTTGGGCCTCCTGGAACAGGTAAGACTAGCACACTGTTAGGTTTGTTAGAAGAAGAACTAGATCGCGGTACTTGTCCAGAGGATATTGGATTCTTTACGTTTACTAAACAGGCAGTGCAAGAGGGTAAGTCTCGAGCTATGTCTAAGTTTGCCATAACGAAAAACCAACTACCGTATTTTAGAACACTACACTCACTCTGTTTTCAACAGTTGGGTCTGTCTAAGGATAGCGTGATGTCCTCCTCGGATATTTACGATCTAAACGAGAAACTAAATCTTAGATTAAAAGGTGCAGTAAATACTGACGAGGGACATATCTCTGGTATCTCTAAAGATGACAGACTGTTGTTTATAGAAAACCTTGCCAGGATGAGGCAAGTAGATTTAGAAACGCAGTGGCATGAAGCAGATGATGCAGTTGGCTGGTTCGAATTAGAAAGATTCGCTAACGGATTAAAACTATTTAAGCGAGACCGATTACTTATCGACTACACCGATATGCTCCAGATGTTTTTGGATCGTGGTCACGCTCCTAAATTAGACGTGATGTTTGTAGATGAAGCACAAGACTTATCTCCCCTACAGTGGGCAGTGGTTAGAAAACTTTGTGACTCTGCAGATCGTGTTTATATAGCAGGGGATGATGATCAAGCTATCTATCGTTGGGCTGGTGCAGATGTTGATTACTTAATCCGTAATTCTAAAGATGCGATGGTTCTTAAACAGTCTTATAGAATTCCTAGATCTATCCATACTCTTGCAGAACGTTGTATCGGACAAGTAGGCTCTCGAGTACATAAAACCTGGAATCCTAGAAAAGAAGAGGGCCACGTTTCGTGGGAGCCATCTTACGAAACGATAGACATGGAACATGATGACTGGTTAGTCTTAGCAAGAACAAACTATCTGTTAAACAGTATAGAACAACACTGCAGATCCGAAGGATGGTTTTACCAAACTAAAAATAAGCCTAGTGTTTCAGAAAGAAAGATCATGGCAGTGCAATCTTGGGAAAGTTTTAGGAAAGGAGAGCCGATACCCGTAGCACAACTTACCAAAGTCTTAAATTATTTAAAGCTTCGGACACCTACCTCCCTCGAGAAAATCGACTTTGATACTTTAATATCATATGATACAGCTAAGAAACACGTTCCCAATCTTCCTAACGAATATTGGTACGATGTTTTTACAGGTGTTTCGGTAGATGAGAGGAGTTATATCCGAGCGATGCTTCGTAGAGGTGAAAAGATTACGAAAGAACCAAGGATACGACTATCCACGATCCATGCAGCGAAAGGAGGTGAGGCAAGTAATGTCATACTGCTGACAGATATATCAAGTCGCGTGTATAAATCGTTTCAGAATAACCCAGACGATGAGTCGCGTGTCTTCTATGTGGGTCTAACTAGGGCGAAAGAGAATCTCTATCTAATAGAACCTCAGACGCAAAAATACTTTCCGCTTTAGTCGTTTACTTTCGGTAAAGGGCTAAAGTAAAATACTAATTAAGAAAGGAGAATAATATGGCTTCGATTAGAAAGAAACTCACTGAAAACGTGAACGATAGTAAAAACACGCGAATGGATATTGCCAACGCTAATTTACTAGGCAACTGGCGACCAGATGAAATTACACACATGACGAGGTACGACAAGATCTCTTCTCTGTGTATTGAAGAATCTAATAAGTTCGGCAGACCGATAGACACGTTAGAAGTGGGTTGCGGTGAGATATGGGTTCTTAGGAACCTGTACAAAGCGTACACCGTAAAGAAGCGTGACATAATTAGATCGTATGTCGGTGTAGATATCGACCCTGCTGTTTTAACAGAGAAAGCTGGGTTTCATAGTCCAACAGGACAAGTGATGGACTCAGCATGGTTTAAAAACTTTACTGGTCGGTTAGACATACAGGACTTAACAGTCAATCCTAAGTTTGATGTAGAAGATGAAAGCATTGACTTCTTCTGGACTACAGAAGTTATAGAGCATATGAAACCTGAGTTTATCAGACCGTGGCTCGAAGACGCACACAGAGTGTTACGTCCAGGAGGATTAGTTTATGTCTCCACACCTAATCATGATGGGTCGAACGATAAGCTCCCTGAAGACCATGTTTACGAGTGGGGCTTTAGAGAACTACACGATGAATTAACTAGAAACTGGGAACTTGATATCGTAGTCGGAACGTTTTGCCAGATGCCTCGTTTGCGTAAAGCTATGCAAAAAGATATGCGAGAGGAAGGCGAGATGAGATGGACTGAAGATCAGTTCGATATATTGAAAGCCCGATTCGGTAAACAGTTTTTACGAGTAGTGGCTGCTACATTTTACCCAGAGATAGCGAATAACTGCGCATGGATATTGCGAAAACCAAAATGAACCGTTTCTTATCAGAAGAGCTAGTTCTCTATCTGTACTGGATTGAGGAACGTGAGCGCATTCGGATAAAGAAAGAGGATCTACAAGAAAAGCCTCCTTGGACACAAGATGAGATTTTACAGAAGTTTAAGTTTTGTCAGGTGTTTAGGGAGGATGATCGAACTACTCGTTGGTTTAGAACCCATATACGACAACCGTTACGAGATAAACCAGAAGTTTTTATGGCTACAGTAGCTTTTAGATTCTTTAACTTGATAGAGACAGGCAGGACATTACTTGATCATAATCTACATATCGAGTGGGATCGAAAGAAAGCTATCGAAGAAATTTACAAACAACCTAAATGGGTGACGGGTGCTTACATTGTAAAAAGCCCTAACCGTATGGATAAGGTAACTGGTGTAGCAGAGTGTGTAACTCATATCTGGGTCGAGCGAGAACGTATCGTAGAAGATTTAGAAAGATTAAATACGTTAGCTGATGCATGGCAATACTTATTACGGTTCCCATATATAGGGCCATTCGTTGCTTACGAGATGGTTACTGATCTACGACACACTTATTTATTAGAAAACGCAACAGATATTTGTGAGTGGGCTAACGCAGGACCAGGAGCCATGAGGGGTCTGAATAGGTTGACTGGCAGACCGCTAGAGTTTTGTAAGCGTAGCCACGATTGGTTATCAGAAATGCAAGATCTGTACGATATTTGTATGTCTGAGTTGTCGATCCCAGGAGTTAACAAAACAGATCAGCATTACCGTATGCCGTTTGAGATGAGAGAAGTAGAAGGAGGACTTTGCGAGTTCGATAAGTATTCGCGCATTATGAAACAAGAAGGACGCACTCGTAGTGTTTACGATTACGACAATTTAGATATGCCATTAATAGAAGATATAGAGAAAGGAGAAAGCAGATGGGGAGACTTAAACAACACATAATAGAAGCCGAGGAAGAGTTTACCGACTCAGTTATGTATTACTACGGTAGATTCCTACAAGCCTGTATGCGAGATCATAGTCTTCCGAACAAGAAGACAGACGCACTAGACGCTATCTATTGGTGTTTATCTTTAGAAGGAAAGGAGATAAGTCGATTACAGATCGAACACATTATCAACTTAAACACGGAGAGCTTGTATGAAAGTGATTAGTGCTCGTAATGTAAATAGAGCCATGCAGTTAGGCATAGACTTTTTTAGAGGACCAGAGAGCGTCAACTATAGAAAGCAAGAAAGCCGTAACGGTATGACCCGAGAAGCAATAACCCCTGTAACTACTGTCTACCAGAAGCCATGGGAACGAGTTTTATTTAGTGCAGAACGAGACGCTAATCCTTTCTTTCATTTATTCGAATCAATCTGGATGTTAGCAGGGTCTAACGATCTTAGTAAACTGTTATATTTCAACAGCGGTATGGCACAGTTTTCCGACGATAATCAAACACTTAACGGTGCTTATGGACATCGTTGGCGTAACCGCTTTGATAGAGATCAGCTTACACAAGTGATTGTTATGTTAAGTGAAGACCCCGATACTCGTCGTGTGGTTTTACAGATGTGGGATCCTTTCGCAGATCTTGACAGCCCTAGTAAAGACATCCCTTGTAATACAAACATCTACTTCAAGATCCGAGATAACAAATTACAGATGACTGTCTGTAATAGATCGAATGATATGTTATGGGGAGCTTACGGTGCTAACGCTGTCCATATGTCTGTGTTACAAGAATATATAGCTGCTTCTTTAGAACTAGAGATGGGGCCATATTACCAAGTTAGTGATAGTTTTCATGTTTACGAAAACAATGTCTGGGATAAAGTAAAAGATATCCCTATCGAGGGCTTAGGATCATGGTACACAAATACTTATCCTGATCCGCATTATCCTTTAGTAAACGACCCTGCTACATTTTTAAAAGAATGCGAAGATTTTATACGCAAAGCATTACCTACCCGAGAAGCAGGAAAGCCAGAACCCGTAGATAAATTTTCATACGACTTTTTTGACGGGGACAAATATACAAATACATTTTTCCCTGACGTAATGTTACCGATGGTAGCATCTTACAAAGCCCACAAAGAACGAGATTATAAGGACGCCTATGCTCACCTTGCGACAATTAAAGCGGAGGATTGGCAGCAAGCCTGCTTCCACTGGATTAAAAGAAGACAAATCAAATGGGAGATTAAAAATGCCACTAGATCCTAAGTGGATGGAGATGAAAGATATCGCACAGAACGATATTGCTAGTCTGATCGAATCTGAAAAATCTTACGGCGACTCCTGGAAACGACGAGGTGGTACAGGTGCGTTTATGATGTTAGCTAGAAAGTTCGACCGTATCGAACAACAAGCTGAATCTTGTAACTACGACATCTTCGAAGCTGGTCGTAGATACGATGGCGAGAACGGTTTACTCGACGATATCGGAGACTTGAGACGGTATTTGTTTTTAGTAGAACACCATATTAGATATTCACAACCACAGGTGCTTTTAAGTGCAGATACCCCTGATCCAACCTGAAAGTGATTGGGCAGCTCCGTCTGTCCTACCCTCTTTCGATTCTTACGAAACATTAGCAGTCGACTTAGAAACACGAGACCCTAACCTACATATTAAAGGACCAGGATGGCCAACAGGTGATGGTGCGATAATTGGTATCGCCATAGCTAGTGACAGTTGGAGTGGTTACTTACCTATCTGCCATGATGGTGGAGGTAACTTAGATGAAGAGTTAGTCTTACGCTGGCTCAAAAATACTCTTGAAAATCATAAAGGTACGCTTGTTTTCCATAATTCACTTT
>Ga0209348_1000716_pt1 | contig 16693 bp, 22 predicted proteins | sample ETNvirenome_2_30_FD_184065 | JGI IMG/M metagenome (GOLD analysis project Ga0209348, IMG submission 184065) | Marine viral communities from the Pacific Ocean - ETNP_2_30 (SPAdes) (version 2) | ecosystem: Environmental > Aquatic > Marine > Oceanic | place: Pacific Ocean | collected 2013-06-22 | reverse complement strand
CCTTATCTCCAAGTGTATAACTTCCTTCTGATAGCTTTGCATAGTTCTTAACTTTGTCTTCTACTTGCATTATACTATTTGATGAGATTAAAAGCAATCATAACTATTAAATGAATAATTATGATTTAGTAAGTTTTTTGTTGTTAGAAATCAATCTAGATAGCGATGCTCCAAGTTAACGATGTTAGATCAAGCTGAGCCATGATTGTAAACTCCCCGAAGATGTCAAGCACGTGCGCAGCGGTTACGCCCGCATCGTAAGACGACTCGAACTGGACTACCTGCCCTAAACAGTTGAGACCGGCAACGATCGCTCCAGTAGGCGAGAACTGGCTTTCGAGGTCGAGGTCGATGAGGAAATGGCCAGTGTTGGCGTTGTTAGCACCAGTTGGCTCGTTCGCAGCGAAACCAGCACCAATCTCAATAGACGAATCGTGACCATACGAGAGCAGAGCGCGCTGAGATACAAGAGCCTCCGCAAGAACTTCCGCAGCTTGGTCTCGGCGATCCTTCACAGCGATCTGGGGGTACTGGATTCCTCCAACTCGTAGGTTAGCCTGCGTTAGGTTGCACTGCGAGCGGTTACCAACGGTGACATTCGCAGCAGTCACATCCTGTAGACGCTGGGCGACCATTACACGGTTGAGCGACGACATCGAGAAGCCAAGGGTCGCAGCGACCGAAGACGCTCCCGCAGCGAGGGTAGCAGACGCATGCTGGTAGCTGGGCATAGCAAGACGCATCATACCGCCCGAGTTGGCAACAACTTGGTTCATCACCTCTTGTCCGAGTTCGACCTGATATAAAACCATGGCGATTTCGTCTAGAACAATCTCGGCGTTGGTCGCAGCGCCAATAAGCGCACGTTCAACCGTGTCAAATTCTACTCTGATGGTCAAGGCTTCGCGACCAATAAGTGGCCACAGGCGTTGAGCTTGCGCAAGAGGGAATAGCGCAAGAGGAAAGCACACTTGGCGTGTAGCTCCAGCAGCGACCGCCTCACCAACCGCAGTCGCCGAAGCACCGAAAAGACGAGCGCCAGCGTTGCTACGGAACTGTTCCGAACTATCAAGGTCGAAATGCATCTGGTAGAGGACGTTGTAGGCATCACACGAAAAAATGGTCTGACCACCCACTAGGCACTCAAGGCGACGAATCATCGATGGAGCACCGCCACCCTCGAAGTTAACCGCAGCACCATTATTGTTGCTTATGTTCATGCGAATGTAACTAGAGGCAAAATCGGCGAAGGAGTTTGTGGCGTTTGAGGGCAATGTGAAGATCACCGTGTTGTTAAGGTTGAAGGTGTTTCCGTTATTGGGAACAATCTCAGTCCTGATGTTGCGCGCAGAGCTCGCTCTTGGCGGAACGCTGGCATAGTCGAGCTGTTTCGTAGTAGCAGACATTATACTATTACTAAACATTTTATATTTATTTGATTTGTTAATTTTTTAAGAATACATTGTTGCTAAAGTATAGGCTTGAGCCTGTTCGGTATTCAGGTATTCAAACTTTAGTACGAAGACTGCCTCATCAATCGTAATGGCGGTCTTATCAAGCTGAGTTAAGTTTAGCTCTATGGTAGTAGGTCTGGCAGGGGTTAAGTATTTCACAGGCTCTCCTACATAGTTATGTTGATACCCTGCGGCAGCACTAGACACGCCAATGATTCCTAAAGCCGAGCCATTATTTGTAGAAGAACCAGCATTCTGTGCGTCTTTGTAGAGAACAACAACTGGGCTATCGAGGTCTATATCACGAACATTAGCATTAACTAGCGATACGAGGCAATACTGCCCACGGTTCTTAAACAAGTAATCTGGGTTGAGATTCCATACAAGCTGTCCGCCAGTCTGCGTAGCATCACTCGAATAGAGAGTAATATAGTCGGCGATTGGATCGATAATCATTATATTAACTAATTAGAAAATATAACGATTGAACTTATGAATTACATCATACGAGTGGCTCTCGCAGTGGTGCTACGAACCCGCTCAACTTGCTTCGAACCCTTACGAGTCGCCTTACCAGCAAGAACTAGCTCTTCACTGCCGGGCACTCCAAGAACTTCTCCAACTTTTCCAGCTTGTACCATAACCTTACCACTCTTCATGCCTATACGAGCGCCATGCTTAGTTGCTTTATTGGCGAAGCGTCCTGCTTTTCTTAGCTTACGTCCGAAATGCATTTATACAAGACATCAAGATTTTATTTAGTTTCTTGTTTTGGATTGGCTTCGCCTTGAGCTTCGGCAGTGCCTTTGGCTTCGGTAGTGGCTTTAGCTTCCTCTTCAATCTCTCGGTTTTGGATCTCTGCTAGAATACGGTTGGAGGATACACTCATTTCACGTTGGCGAACAAAATGCACGCTTAATGTCATATTGAATGATGAACCATTTAAATCAACCACGTTTCCCTCTTGGTCGGTTAATTCTAAATCTATATGTGACAGCTGTTGTTCGTTAATCATGAAGTATAACACCTCTGGCGGTGTGTAGAAAATATAGTCTCCGTAGTTTACGTTATTAACTATACTGGCGATAATGTTAGAAGTTTTCCCCCGACTGTCAAGATTGTTTAAGCTCACGTTTCGTATACGGACATACAGATTTGTAGCACCTGCAAAGTCGCATACTTGCGTAGCGGTATAAGTCGTTCCTGACGCTGTGGGGAGCTGGTCTTTAAGTCCTAATTGCCTAGACATAGTGGCACTATCAATCGTAAATGCTGAACCGCCTGTAAAACTAAAATCGGCTTGATCTTCATCAAAGCTTACTGTGATGCTAAGTGTTATTGCTGTATTAAGTGCATCTACAAGACTGGAGGCAGAATAGTTGCCGGCTGGTATAGTCACTACTTGCGTTGTGCCTTGCGTGAAGGTTATCTGGTTATTAGAAGAATTAAAATTATATATACTGTTTGGTATGGTTAAATTAGTAAGGCCTATAAGTATTCTAACTCCTGCTGGTGCTATTATAGGACTGTTTAAATAGAATATCTTTTCTGCATCGCTTATGCTTAATGTAGCGTCGTTACTGTCTATAAATATCGCCTGACTGGCTATGTGCGTGTCGTTGAGAGCATGGTTTGGCATATATTATTAGAAGAGATATTAACGGGGCAGGCATACGCCTTAACTCAGGGGGTTTTTAGGCAGGACTCTAAATCCAAGAATCGTCTCACCTTGAACAAGCTTTGGGTTCACAGATTGAAACGAATGAGGAAGACTGGCTTCACTAGGGAGAACACTCTCTAGATAAATGTTGGTTTCAAACTCAGGCTCGACGGGCATAACGGGTTCTGCAAACTGGAAGTCGATTTGGTTTTTCGCTGACGCTCCTAGTACGTTCATTATAGATTAGATGAAGACTAAAAATCCAAGTCCATGTTAAATGTGTCGGCATTATTGGTTTTTGTTGCAAGAGCATACTCAGCCACCCTCTTCTCGAAAAAATTTGTCTTGCCCTCTACACTAATAAGCTCCATAAAATCAAAAGGGTTAGGCGTGTTGTATATTTTCGCACACCGAAGTTGTAAGGCTAAACGGTCGGCTACAAACTCAATATATTGCTTCATAAGATTACTATTCATGCCTATCAGACGACACGGGAGTGCTTCACAAATAAACTCCTTCTCAATCTCAACAGCTTCTTGAATGATCTGCTTAATTCTTTCTTGAGGACACTTTTTCTGTAATTTAGAATGTAGTAGGACTGCAAACTCGCAGTGCAAAGCCTCATCACGGCTAATCAACTCATTAGAAAAAGTCAGCCCCTGCATAAGCCCCCGCTTCTTGAGCCAGAAGATAGAACAAAACGCCCCGCTGAAATGAATGCCTTCAATACATACAAAAGCGATCAGTCTTGTGGCAAAGTCAGACACATCATCTCCTATCCATTTTAAAGCCCAGTCAGCTTTCGCCTTGATGCAAGGGAAGGTGTCTAGAGCATTAAATAGCTGGTTCTTCTCTACTTGGTTTTTGATGTATGTATCGATTAGTAGGCTATACGTTTCCGAGTGTATATTTTCCATCATAATTTGAAATCCATAGAAAGATCTAGCTTCTGATATTTGAACCTCATTCATGAAGCGAATACCTAAGTTTTCGTTTATGATTCCATCAGCGTTACTAAAGAACGCTAGTATGTGCTTGATAAAAAAACGCTCATCATCTGTGAGCTGTTCCCAGTGTGTGTGGTCTTTGCTCAAATCTACTTCTTCAGGAGTCCAAAAGCATGAGACTTGCTTTTTATAAAGAGACCATATATCGTGGTGTTTGATAGGGAATGCCGTGAAGCGAGATAAATCTTCGGTTAAAATTGGGTCAGCCATGGCTATATCCTAGCTGGAGATTAGTTCCTTAACCTTGTCAGGAGAATATTCCTCCGATGTTTTGTCTACTACACGTAGGTTATATTTGCGAGAGTAATTACGAATACCTCCTTTGAGTGTAGGCGCAGACCAAAGCACGCTCATACTCATGCTACCTGGTGACTCTGGATCATCTAGGTTATCATTTGCATGTCTCACTCTATATCTGTCCTTAACTGCGTCTCGTTCTTTCTTACTAGAGAGATAATGTACTGATTTCTTATCATTCATAAGCGTATAGTCTCTATAGCCTTTACCGCCAAAATGAATTACTTTCTTGCTTGTAGGAAAGAACATAGCCCATTTCTTGTTCTTAAGATTTGACTTGTATAGATATACGAGAGGCTTACTCATTTATGTATCAATAGAAAATATTACTCAAGCCATATGATGTCTCGTGGTAGGTTCATCTTCCAGCAGTAATAGAAGCAATCAAAGTTACACGAGCTTTTATAACATTCAGGCACTTTACCATCTACAAGCTTTAAGAAGTGAATACGTTTTTTTGGGACAATGATTTGAACTGGGTCTTGGTTATTACTAAACAGCTGTCTAAAATATTGCGTGTTAATCTTTGATGAAGGCAGAATGAGAATGAATGGCTTATCTAGCTTTACCAGTCGTGTAAGGACTTCCTTACACTTGCTGAATGGTGGATTAGAAACTATGATATCGCCCCTGTCATTTTCAAAGAAGTCGATCTCTTCGTGAATAACATTAAATCCAAGCTGTTCAAGATGAGTACCACTTGTGCCGTCTCCGTAGAATGCCTCCCAGATGATCTTATCGCTTGGGATTAGATGTTGTATGTTTTCCCACGCTGTTTTCGGTGTCATATAGTCATCGTGTTTACTAAAAGTATCATTATGAAACAAAGCCATACATTATGAAGAGAAAATATTGGTTAAGACTGGACTTTCGCCCCCTTGCTCATATTGCATTTGTCGCATAAAATTTGGTATGTTGCCCTCTCTTTATGGTAGGTTTAGTGGTTGCCAATCTGTCCTGACTGGAGGACTATTTCCTCCTCGTCATTATCTTCTTCAATAGAACCAACAATAATTCCTGTTTCAACATCTACAAAACAAATCATCCGTGTATTCATGCCGACTGCGATCTTCCTACCCTTGTATTTTTTTGTAAGTTGCCGATGGCGTTGCACAAACTGTAACCCTACCTCAGGTGGATTTGAAAACCCCATTTCTTTCAGCGTTCCCAAAAGTTGATGTGGCTTAAATTGATGGTTGATAAATCCACTCACATTCATTGTAGCTTGTTGATGATGTGTTGATGTTTGTTGGTGTCTTCATCATGTAGGTAGAAATCCATTTCAATTTTCTGAGAACTACCATGGAAAAATGATTTCACATCGAAAAAAAATGGGTTGGGTCTTCTTGATACTTATGAGATACAATGTGTGGATTTTACTTATACCAATTATTCTTCTATTATTACTACTATTATTACTACTTTTTCTTTAAAAAAACAAAACAAAACCTATATATATTCTAAAGGAAGGAAAGGAAGAGAAAATAATGTCAAGTAAAGTAAAACCCAGAAAACCCAGAAAACCCGGTTTTTGCCCATCAAAATGGAAAGTCCCCAGAGAAAGTCTATATAGAGGGTTTTCAAAACAGTGGGCAAAAACCGGGTTTTTTGGGTTTTTTGGGTTATGAGCCAGCCCCTCTTCAAGCATGTAATTCTATATATAATATTATTGATATTATATGTAGGTATTATGTAGGTAGTCTATTCTTCACCGCTTTCATATTCCAAGACACATTCTGTTGGCTTCAGCTTCCAACCAAGCATGACACTACTTGCCTTTATAACTCGTTTTCCATCTTCATACTTCTGGTATAGATCTACATACGATTTACTTAACTCGCAGTTCTCTTGAATGCTGACTCGCTTGAAGTGTTTCATATTACTCTTTCTCTTGTTAGCCTTTGTCATTTGTAGATACAAGTTGCTTTCCTGATAAAGAGCGTAAACGTCCTTTACTTGCACGTAGTCATAAATCGTCGGCTCTTCAACCTTTTCATACTGCTCCAAGAACCACTGAAGCATTTCGTCGTTGTCACGAAGGTACTCTAGTGTGTCAGCCTTCGCTCGTTCGCAGACATACAATTCTTTGCTTCCATTCTGTAGGATATAATCAAACAAAGCACAGCGATAATCTGTCTTGAACTCGTCAGTTTTATAATATGGATTGCCTCGTTTAGCACGAGGGTTCGTAGCCAAAACATTCTCATCAGTCGTGAAACGGGTTTCAAACTTAATATTAACCAAACGTTCAATAATAGCGTCATCAATCCTGCCCAAGAGACTAATCAATTTATTGAGTTCAAGCGCAAGTGTTAAACATAGCTTTGTCTTACCATCATTGGAGTACAATGCCCGAGCATCAATTGTATCATCTCCAGTCAGTCTCTTCATGTTTCCAGCAAGGATCTGTTCGTTATCATTAGCTTCATTACCTACAACCCATCTTTTCAAGTGCAGATTCGCTACTTCAGGATTGGGGCCAGATTTAATCTCTTTCGTCAGCACACTGATATGGAGCTTATGGGCGTACTCACCACAAGTAGAAGCCATTAGCTCATTGATAAGACCCTTACCGTTTCTCCCTAGCCCACTAGCCATGAAGAGTTTTTCTTGTCGATACCCAGTCAAGCCAGTTCGTAAAATGGATAGATATGTTTTTCTCATCTCTTCGTCGGGAAATACACTTGTAAAGATCTCATCTATAACCTCTCTTTGTTCTTGTGTAGAATCAACATAATCATGTCCGTTTTTGATTGAGATATAGTCTGACTTCTTCACCTCATATCTTTCTCCTGTGTTGATATCAAATGCTTCGTTATTCCAGCAAAAGACATTTGGTTTCAGAGTGTCAAATGCGATATTCTTCTTATGAATGCTGAGCGAGATTTTGAGCTGTTCTAGAATAGAGTTAAGCTTGGATACACTTGATATCGATGATATAACCTGACCAGTTTCTTTGATATGATGGTCTTTGTCTGCATCTTTGCTGTTCCATAGAGTCTCAAGCCTATCATTACAGAGATTAATAATCTTCTTTTGGATCATATTCTTGATTAATGGCTCATCTTGCTTCCAAAACCTACCATCAAAGATGTAGAGCTGATTATCGTCAGTGTATACAAGATCGTCTCCTAGTAGGTCAATAATAATTTCAGCATACGAATGGTCGGTTCGTGTCTTGAAGAACTGGCGAAACTTATTCTTACCAAGAAGCATGTTTGATTTTATCTTATTGTATTCGTCAGGGTTGCTCTTCATGGCATAGTGGCGTAGCGTTCCTTCTGTTGCGGTGCAACCCTCACGACCATATTGAAACCATAGCCCGTCAAATCCTGTTTCGGTATATCTGTCACTCTTTTGCGAAATCTTTCTAGCAAATGCCTCACTTAAGCCACTAGCTTTACAAGCAGTCACAATCTGCATCCAAGCCATTCTGTCATCTAGGAAAGGGTCAGTCTCAATAAGCTCCACAATCTTCTCTAGATGTGAGCTGTCGGTATTACCTTCAGTTGTAGAAGATGTTTTCTTCTTAACATCAAACTTCTCCATGTTATAGATGCTCTGAAAACTTTCTAACATCTCACGTCCTTGCAACTCCATGCAATTAAACTCTTGTTGGAAATGCTTATCGCATCTTTCCCATACCTGCGCTCCTAGATAATCGCCTATGTGTTCCTTCATACAAGTCTGTATATTAGACCTCCACTTCTCAGGCAATTCATTCTTGTTAGGTATCTTGATGTAAATGTGATATCCTTTCGTGTTGCCTTTAACTACGAAGCTGTCGCATATCTCATACTTATTCAGGATATCTTCTAACTCAACATCTTCATCAATGTCAATAACTGCATAATCGGTCTCTGATAAGTCAAACTTAACAGCCACATATTCACCAGACTGAACTAACACTTCTGCTTGTTCGTGTGTGCGTCCGTTACCAATTTCTCTAGGATTTTTCTTACCATTAGCATCATAACCGACAACGATATACTCGTGAGGGATTGCATTCAGCAGTTCTTGCGAAACGTTGTTGACCATGAGGTTGTTTTCCTTAATCTCCATTATATATATACGTTAGAAAATATATTTAAATCATTTTTTTGACATAAACATATTTTAGTTTTTCCTTAAGTTTATTGGGGAATCTTGGACTCCAACTCCATGACTTTTTGTCGTAGTTCCTCGAGTTCTTTATTGCGTGAGTGGTATCGCTGTAGGCTATACGCCTTAATAGATTCGGTCTTTTCTCGATACCTCTTCTTTTTCATTTCACGCACTTCAGCACTATTAGCATATTCTTCTCGTAGCCTAGCGTTAAGAGCTAGACGTTTTTGTTCTCTTTGTTCTGGTGTTAGTGGTTTGCGGCCCATCTTTAATACTAATGAAGATAATAATTTCTTTTTAAATCAATTTCAATTTTTTCCTTAATTTTTCTTTAATTATTGCTAATTTTCTATCAATAATCTGTCAAAATTGCGATAAAACTCAAATTGTGAGCTACGCCTGAGTGACTGGTCGATTAACATGAAGTCATGCTTACCTTGATAAATGTGATCGATAATCTCCTTACATTCATTCGCTGGTCGCATCATAAACTCGGTTGTTATCATATCATATTCTCTCTTTGACTTGGGTCTGAAGATGAAGATAAGGTTAGCATTGTTCCTGAGTGCCGTGCCATAGTCAGTAATCTTATGAGAGATAATAATCAAACTAACATTAAAATGGCGTCTGTTTTTAACTAACTTGTTTAGCTCACTTTCAACATCTTTCTTTCTCAACTCAGAGCTTACATCGTCTAAAACTACGAGCGTGTGGATATCTTCTTCTACCGCATTTTCGGTTAGCTCTTCTACTTTTTCAAATACTTCTGGCGTTAAAGAATCATACCTCTGTTCGCTTGGTATCGTGTCCATAAGCTTGTTTTGAATAGTGTGAGCCGATGGCGACACCATAATGATGTGATCGAACATGCCTTTATAGCTTTTCATATTCTTCTTGCATTCACTTGTCCCACCTTTGGTAAGCAGATTCACAAGCAGATTGCTCTTACCACTACCACTCGGCCCTGAGATTAAATATAAGAACGATGATTGCATGAGCGGACTGCACACGGAGCGCCCTTTATTATCCATAATCTTCTGGTCACAGCTCATCTCTACCTTTCCTACAGCCATGTCTTTGTTTGGTTGTTCGGTTATCTTCATTTATATATTCTAGAGAGATTAAATGAACCTCATAGAAGGTTTTGCAGGAGCAGGTTTTGGCTGTGCAACAGGAGCAGGTTCTACAGGTTCAACGACTGCTTTTTTAACAGGTTTCGCTCGGGGTTTGCTGTCTTTCTTCCCAGCAGGTCGCCCTCGTCCTCTCTTTTTCGGCTCAACTGGTGGCTCAGCTACAAGCGGAGCAGGTACAGGCTCAGCCTTCTTCTGACTGGCTAAGTATTTTTGAAACCAAATAGGAGGGTCATCTGTATTAACGACAGCCGGAGGCGGGGGCGGAGTGTCAGGGGGTGGCTCAAGATTTGTAGTGATAATAGGAGCTGGTCTCTTTCGTTCCTTACCAGCTTGTAGGGCTTTCTCTGCCTTCTTCCGCTCACGCCCTGCCTTCATCTTGGCTTTTTGTTCCTCAGTCATAACTCGCTTCTTCTTTTCAGGTTTAGCGATTTCTTGCTTAATCTCAGGCACTGTCATTTGGCTAATGACTTGATTTCCTTTAGAAACTCTAATGGCATTATCTTCAGGAGGAGGAGGCAGAGCTGAATTAGGGGCTAACGGGGTGTCCCCGTCTTCTTCATCGGAGCTGTCCTCGATGATCTCAAGAATCATCTCGTCTTTGAGTTTCTCAATCGGCTCTTTCACGATTTTCTTTCTTGGCATATATTATAATGCAAGATTTAAAAAATCAACAAGCGGAGCAGGTACAAGCGGAAGAGGTACAAGCGGAAGAGGTAGACATGCTTAAATTGAGTGACTTGTGCCTAGACATCTGTAATGATAAAGCGGTCAAGCTGGGCGAGTGGTCTCAACGTGATATAGATTTATTCGTAGAGCAATTTAAAGAAGCCGACCTAGAGCCACAGATCGATATGGATAAGTTAGATTACAAAGCTTACCCCCGCTCTTACTTTGAAAAGAAGTATCCATTTTTTGATGAGAACGTGATAGATGCATTGTACGATCTAGAAAATAAGAAGCTAGAAGATGACAGGCTCTGCCCTTTACGAGTTATGAGAGGAAAAGTTGGAACATTAGAGATTTCTAATCCTACCACATTATATAATGCCGACAAAACCGAAGACCAAGAAGCCCAAGAGCAAGAAACCGAAGGCGAAAAAAACAGTTCAGCAGAAGCCACTACAGAGACAGATGCAGAAGCAAACAGTCATAGTTCAGATCGGGCAAGATGGTTTACGAAAGCCAACGAAGAAACGGAAGACGACTCGTAAGCCTAGAACCGCACCAGCACCAGCACCACAAATCCAGCAAGCCTACATGGCAACCATTTATATTCCACCTCAGCCAGTGCCAGTCATAAGACAGCGTATTCGCAATCTAGCTGACATCCAAGACCAACTGAGAGCATACGACAAGCAACAACAAGCCATAATTAATGCGAATGATGTACGCTTCGACGCTAACAATATTGGACGTACAAAAGTTATGTATCCTCAGCCTTCCGTGTTCCGCCCGCTATTTGATGATGAGCCTGAGACAAAAGCAGAGCCTGAGACAAAAGCAGAGCCTGAGACAAAAGAAGATCCTTTGCCCCCTGTTCCACCCGTCCAAGAACCGGAGCCAACCCAACCACCTAAGCGCCGTCGTCCCCGCTCCCGCGCCAGTACGCCTCGTGTTGGAGTATCGAGTAGGAAGGCTAAAACCCTGGTTACACTCAGGCAGGAGATATTAGCAACGGGCTTCTCAGGTAAAGGTATATCCAAAGCCAAGCGACCAGTCCTAGAGGGTTTAGCGAAAAACCTAGGCATCGATATTATGAGACCTGGAGTAGTCGAACCGATGGCTCAGTAGAGATATTATCTAACCCCATTACAAGCATGTTTATTTTAGTTATGTATTCTGACTATGAACACACACGGATTTCATATTCGGGTATATTTAAAACTAAACGTGATATACTCAACACAGTCCCAATCCTTAGCTACGCAGACCTAACCAGTCGACCCAAGAAATATAAGACAGTTAAAAGCTTATTCAAATGTATTTCAATACCTCGTGAGAAAAAACACTTCTTCTCGACCTACCATCTCACGAGGCCTGAATATTAAACTAGATATTCAGCCTTATGAGCATCTATTCTTGACTTTCTGTATTGTCGTCGTTGCTCCACAGTCAGGTCGTAGAATGACACGCCTTTGCCGAACATTTTCTCCACGATAGTTAACTTCCTCACAGTAACGCCATTTCTTTCTCTGCATCGTGCATTAATCGCGAGACGATATTGTAGCATTTGCTCCGTGTTTAGGTCTTTCAGTTTCTTGCCTTTGCCAAACATTTTCTCTATTTGATTGAGTTCAACCATAATATCTATAGTAATAAAAATATTATGGAACTAGGATTTAAATTAATTTTTTTTGATAATATAATCTCTCTAGAAATAGAATTTATATTAGCTCAACTAAGAGTTCTTTGCCTAAGCTTCAACTTCCCCTTTGAGTTCTGTGGATGGCTCTTGAATATTTGAAATATCATATTCTTGCAGAAGAGTTGAGATGCTTGTTCCACGATTTTGTGAGACCTTCCTTAGCATATTGTAGCTCCCTTTCTCTGCGATGTTCTGCATGTTAATCTTCATGATCTGACTTTCAGTCAAGCCCATCAACCGATACTTTTTAAGATACGCTCCGAATGAAGCAGGTGGCACAGCACCGCCAGTCTTAGTTGTTAGCAGTGGTAGGTCTAATTCGTCTTCAAGATATTCACGAGCCTTATCGATAAACGCACGAGATGTGATCTTATTCTTCTTAGTTCCATATGACTTAGATGTTTTATAAATATGTCTGATTAACACAGCATGTCCTTCAACGAGTACAATGTGGTTTCGCTCCTTGTCAAGCTCGTCCATCTCAACAGGTCTGCTAGGAATAGAACGATGAACATCGATAAGAGCAATATCAGCATTCCGTGTGTTCGCATGTATAAACATCCAGTTGATTAAATACTTTCGAGGGTCTTCAACTTTCTTGAGACCAGCAATCATCTCCTTGTATGTAGGAAGCGTCTCGGTAAGCTCACCATTTTTCTTGACCTGATGATCTCGCTTGTGCTGTCTAATCTTTGTGTCAATCTCGTCAATCTTTTCTTTATCGTTCTCGGTAGAAAATAATTTCTTAACTATAGTTAGCATTCCAGCTCTCGCATTAGCATTAAAACTATCATCAAGCAAAACAGGCTCAATCTTATCGAGACCAACCGTCTTAACTGGCTTACGTTTGTCATTCATGCCTAAAGCTTCACGAAGACGTAAATAATTGTTTGTGTAAGTTGTGGCGGTATTTTCCTTAACATCAGCTGTGATTAGCTTCAATTCTTTATTCATTATATAATAGCTAAAGATTATAATATTTCAAATACTTATGAAACAAACTCAACAAATAATTAAGTTATTACCTAAAACAGCTTAAAAATAACACTTTAATAACGTATCTTACCATAAGTTTTAAAACTTATGTTTAAGTTCTTACCTAAAATGGTAAGAAAAAGACAATTTAATTATATGTTGGCTTCATAACACTATTTCACACGATATATAGTCTGAAATGGTGGAGGTGGCAGCAACCCGCAAGGCTGTTATAGCATATAGCTCAATAGCTACATACTACATTCTTGTTTTCTCTTTAAGTTCTTTTCAATATACTATAGAGTGAGATTTTAAATCTCCTTAATAATAGTAGATGAAATCTAAGGTTAGTTCGTTGTCTGTCTTGAAGGATATTTTCTCTGGGATATTACCAAGTGAAATCATTTATATGATAAGTAAGTTTCACGGCAGATGGGTTAAGCTAACTGTCCCTACTTCTATCAAGATAAAAGTTCGTCAGCCTCGTAACAAACGTTGTAGGAAGAAGCATGTAATTTCTCACCATTATGTATAATGACTAGTCGTAGATCTAAATATACTATAGCAATCAGCAAGTATGATTTACCTAATAGAAAAAAGAGTACGTTGAGTAAGTTCTTCAGGATACCTAGAACGCTAATAGACGAAGTGTATAGTAAAGGAATTGGTGCGTTTAAGACGGCTGGGGCTAGACCAGGTGTTAAATCGCCTGAGCAGTGGGCTACTGCGAGAACCTACCGTTTCATAATAAATGTGATTAAAGCTAGGGAAGGCAAGACAGTACCAACAGGTCGTGGTAGCGACTACACGCTCGTAGAACAAGCTGTGAAATTTAGTGATTATACACCTTAGCATTTATGCTCTCAAGTGCTTAACGAAGCGAATACCACACCACCATTTCAAGGCACTATCTGCCAAAGTATCATTATAATTTCTATTATCGCTGTTAGTACCGAGCTTAGTTTTTAGCCTCACATTATCAGATGCACTGAAGACTTGAGTAACAGAAAAAGTATATGAACTACCAACGCCAAAATTATCATCTCTGATATAGCACAATGCAAATGAAGTTCCGCTGGAAGTGCTTCTAAATCCGCTTGTATCATCATTCAACGACAGGTACATACCAGCCGTAATTCTGTTATTAAAGGTTTGGTCTTCCACTACACCATTAACTGTTATGGTATAAGTCCCCGCCTCTGTTATAGTAAATACGCCAGATGATTCTGTTACCATTCCAGAGCCATTAACATCAATACCAGTAGCCCACGTATTATGGATATTATCTGACCCCCATAGATTATTGGTTACGCTATCTGGATCACCACCAAACTCCATGATTCTAACTGCGTTCTCAACTTCACTCACGTTTGTTACTTTATTGTTACCCATATCAAGGTCGCCTGACTTGATTTTCACCTTACCATCACTTCGTAGCTTCAAGGAGAAGTTGTCACTGGCTACCGTCGCACCGTTAGCAAAGAAGCTAATAGCACTGGCTGAAGTGACATTTTCCACATTCACGATGTCATTATTTCCCATGTCTAGGTCAGCTGTTAGAGTCGGTAATAAACCTATTAATTCTAATTCGTTAGATGCATTAACTTGGAATTGAGTTGATTTAAAGTTTAATCTGATAGCACTACCGGCAATCTCCAGTGGCATGGTTAAAACGAATGTATTGGCTTTGTCGTCAATCTTGCCTTGAAGGTCAGAGCCGTTTAAATTAATAGCTGTAAAATTTCCGGTGCCTCCGTTTGTAAGGTTGCCAGAATTTAGATTCATAGAAGAAAATGAACCAGCACCGCCACCAGTCAATTTTGAATCTAACTGAGTTTGAATACTTGAAGTCACTCCATCTAAATAACCTATCTCTGTTGATGTAATACTATTTAATGAAGCAACATTAACTATATCATTAGAGTTGAGGTCAAATTCAGCATTATGAATATCAACACTATCATAATTAATCTGTAATTTCTTTTGATTATTTAGACCGTTAGCATCACGGAGTTGAAGTTGATAATTATTATTAGTTTCATTGTATATGGATCTAAATTTGAAATCCCCTGAACCAAAATCAAGAAATGATAGAAGACTTGATGTGTTATGTATTTCTAGAGATTGACAGGACAATGAAGTAACGCCTGTTAAAGTATTAGAATTACAGTTAATATCTGCACAAGATAAACTAGTTGATGAGGTTATAGTAGCTTGTTTACCGCTTATGTTTGTAGCGTTTGTTGATATTGCACTTGCATTCGTGCTGATGTTGCTCGTATTAGTTGATATTGCACTTGCATTCGTGCTTATGTTGCTCGTATTAGTTGATATTGCACTTGCGTTCGTGCTGATGTTGCTCGTATTAGTTGATATTGCACTTGCATTCGTGCTGATGTTGCTCGTATTTGTTGATATTGCACTTGCGTTTGTTGCGATATTAGTTACGTTGGTAGCTATGTTTGTTGTTGCAGACTGCAACTCGGTATTGGTAAGATTAGTTATGGTGGCGTTGGTTGCGACAAGAGTATTTGCTCTTATGGTATCTGCTGTGAGATTTCCAATACTTTCTGAGTTCTGCACGTTCTTTCCTGCTAAAGATGAAGTGCCTTTGATGTTTTTCGTCATTCTATTATGTAGTGAGAATAAAATGTGATGTCTATATAAATGACTGATTACAGTGCCTACACTATAGAAGGAGCATGTGCTGTGCTGATAGTAGCTATAGCATACAAAGTTCATAAGATGAGATGCGATAGTAGCAGTAAGTGTTGTGGTGAGACTGTTGCCGTGAGAATGCATAATGAAGGCGATGGTCAAGGAGACTATGAACTTAGTCAGAGACAGATACCTACTCAACCTCAACCTGAACAACAAGTCTAGAGAGATTATTGGTGAAAATGAAAAAGATGGTGTGCGTGTAATGCCTTACTAGTTAGCTGACTTACTTTTGATAAGACAGGACTAGACTTAACTATTTTGTTTATTAGTCCTTTTCCGCTCTCTTCATCATGCTTAACATCGTAACGTTTAACCTTACCGAATCCTCCAGTTGCTGTTTTAAAACCTGCACTGACGATATCTCCCTTGATCCTGTGGTGTGTAACTTTCTCATCAAGCTCCTTCTTGTCCTTCTTACTAACTTGTATGTCGTTATTTAGAATCGGATTGGATGCTCCGTTAAAGGTATGCATTTCTTTTAGGTTCTTACGTATAGTGCGACTGTTAGCCACTGCATACTGAGCCGTTCCACTTCCTAATGAGTGTCCTGACATCGTAAACTTTTCAGGCGCTAAATCTTTGATAACTCGCTCTGTGGATTTGGTTCGACGTTTAAATCGTGGGTCTAGCTTTTGTAATCCAAGAGCTATGGCAAAATCATTTCTTATGTCTTTCATTCCTCTACGACCAGATATATGGGTTCCACGATGCGACACATGAACCTCACCAGTTTCATTATTCTTGTAGGTAGTGATGTTAGGATTAGAATACTTTTTATCATCTAGAACACTAAATCCTGTGTCCTTAACGAACTCATTTACTTCAGATATTCTCTCTGCTCTACTCTTACCCTTATCTCCAAGTGTATAACTTCCTTCTGATAGCTTTGCATAGTTCTTAACTTTGTCTTCTACTTGCATTATACTATTTGATGAGATTAAAAGCAATCATAACTATTAAATGAATAATTATGATTT
>Ga0209348_1000715_pt1 | contig 16735 bp, 46 predicted proteins | sample ETNvirenome_2_30_FD_184065 | JGI IMG/M metagenome (GOLD analysis project Ga0209348, IMG submission 184065) | Marine viral communities from the Pacific Ocean - ETNP_2_30 (SPAdes) (version 2) | ecosystem: Environmental > Aquatic > Marine > Oceanic | place: Pacific Ocean | collected 2013-06-22 | reverse complement strand
ACACTTTTTGGGCTGTGACTGATCCTGAAAGTGAATCAATCGGTAAAGTATTTGTAGTCGGTTTTCGCTTCGATGATCGTTTTGAATTGGAAGATGAAATGTCTTTTCAATACGAGAACATTTCACCCTTCGTAAAGTATTCACTTTTGTCTGAAAAGTACTTGACAAAGAAGCAAACAAAAGTTATGCTATAGAGGTATTAAGCACCCTTAGCTCAGTTGGATAGAGCATCGGCCTTCTAAGCCGAGGGTCGTAGGTTCGAGCCCTACAGGGTGTGCCATTTCTTTGCGGGTGTAGCTCAGCGGTAAGAGCAGTCGTCTTATATGCGATTGGTCGCAGGTTCAAATCCTGCCACCCGTACCATTTGAGGTTAATATGAGTTTAGATGAAGCACCGATTGATTGTTTCAGAGTCAAGTGTTTGATTACAGGCAATGATGATGAGATCGAACAACAAAGGATTTTATATTTAGAAAAGTACCCTTATCTTTGTTTTGGAACAAGATCGGTTTCAAAAACTGATGAGGGTTTAGTTATGCTGCGATTCAGGACACAAAAAATCTGTGCCGAAGCGTGTGTGCATACGCCAGTCGCCAATCCTCTTGGTGCTGATAAAGAAGAGGGTAAAGATCACACCATTTTTCAAACTTATTAACTATTTACTGAAAAGGATTATATATGTCATACCATGATGGCTGGTACCACACTGAAGCTGAAGATAAGGGCATTTCTGTTGTTAACCCGTTGCATGAAATTTCTAAACAACTTAAAGAAATTAAAGCATTAATTAACGAGATCAAAGACTCCATCGATGATCCCGACATTGTTGAGAAAATCAATAATATTTTGAAATGAAAAAGGGTGATTTAGTTAAATATATTCCAAATCCCTCAACGCTTTTTAAGTGGCAAACATACCTACGCGAGCATTCAAGAAAGTTTGGCGTCGTTATGGACTTTATCGATGATGTACCAGAGGGCGCTGTTTTGATTCAGTGGTCGAATGGTAAATCAACAATTGAAAAAATACGTTTATTAAAAATTATATCGGAGAGCTGATGAATATTCTTACAACATTTATTTTAATCGGAATGGTGGATTCTCATGACTCATCATTCGCTACGGTTGAGTTGAATAATAATCCATCCTTAAATGGTGGACCCGCATTGGCTGTGATGCCTGTCTCTGCTTTTCCATGTGAAATTTACGAAGGTAAGATTTTTTACGTTGTTAAGCTTCAAGAGGATGATGAAGCAACCGTAGTGTGCCAGAAGGAAGAGAGCAATGGACGAACAACAAAAAAAGATGATTAACGAGTGCATTGATGCACACTTAAACATGATCAAATATCATCGCAGAGCTATTATAGAACTGAGTCGCCGCACCATATGCGAAAAAGACATTCAAATGCAGCCGCTTGACATCAAATTTGCTAATGAGGATTCAAATGAAGGTTAGTGAATTGAAGCCGGGAATGCTTCTAAGACCAAAAAAGAGATGCTCAATGTCGATACTTAGATTGTTTGACTCAGATTGTGTTGTTTGCCATGCCCGCGACAATCATTGGTGGAGAAAAAATAAAAACCGCACTAATGTAAGCCGCGAAGTTATTATTTATGTGGGGAAAAAGCCGAAAGAACAAAAAAATGTTTATGAATATCGTCATGAAGTTTTTATTCCATCGGCTGGTATGAATGTTAGGGTTGCTGCCGAGTGCTGGAGGAACTTTGAGCCAGTTGAATAGACTTAAGACTGGAGACCTTGTTGTTTACACTTCCGGTCGCGACCAGTCGAAACGATTAGGCATCATTACATATGTATCGAAAGCTGGTGCATGCAAAATACGCTGGAACGATGGAGTTGTTAATGTTTTCGGTTCTTCTGGTATAATCAACGATGACCAGCATGAAATTTATCATTGCTAAATTATTTTACTTGACTTATTAATTCTAAATTGTTATAATCTATTTATGTTTAGCGAGACCTTTTCATTGCCAAAATTCAAGCCCGGTAACCTTGTTCGTATCAAGGAATCTACACACGAGCCTGCCATTCCATCGCATCGTCTTGGATTGGTGATGGAAACACTCTCCGAAGAAATAGATGAAAGTCGTTCATACACAGCATTTTACAATGTCGCATTTACTGGCGGTAAGATCTTAAAGTTTCACGAAATGTTTTTAGAACTGGTTGAGGAATGAAATGCAAGAAAGAAAACTGTATCGTAGGATCGAATGTGCGGATGGGTTTAGCATGTCCGTCCAAGCCCACAAGCACGCGTATTGCACCCCACAATCTCAAGACGCAGCCTATTACTCCGAAGTTGAAATTGGCTTTCCCAGCGCCCGTGAGGAGCTATTAATGGACTATTGTGAAGAACCACAGAACCCATTGGAGACCGTGTATGCTTATGTGCCGGTGGGCACGGTGACGAATGTCATAGCGAAACACGGTGGGATTGTTGAGGGCGAGGTGCCGCCCGGCGTCGCCCCCCTAAAAGCGTCTCGTCGCTAGCGCTCCGATCCGCGATTTTTTTCTTTTTCACCTAAAATTTTTCCTTTCCAGCGAGCACAATACCATGAAAATGACAATAGTAATCGACACCGATGACCCTAATGGCATTTCGGACGCATTGAAAATCGCTCAAATGTTGGACAGCAAGTACGGCAGTAGTCCACATTTCCGTAAAGAATCGTTTGGTAAAATCGAATTTATCAAAGTCATTCGGCAATTCATGAAGGAAAGTATCAAACACTTGAACGATGATGAATCAAACCAAGTTAAGGATATCAACGATATGGCAAACCTTCGCAATGCAAAACGATTCGCTGACCGCCTCTGGCAAAGTAAACTTTAACAACAAGGAGCAAAAATGCTACACATTATTTTTCTATCCGCTATTATTGGCTGCAATGACCCACAAGAGTTAGAAACCGCGATCCCGCTGACGCGGGATGAGATATCTGAATCACTTGATAGGTCGGCCGAATCATTGGATAATATGATTCAAACTTCTGAACAAATGCTGGAGAATTATAAAACAATTATTAACAACCAAGATGCGATTTTTAGGGCAGTCACTAATTGTATTAGCGAGGAGACTTGTGATGCGCTCAAGGAATCGTTCACCATTGAAGCCGATTGATTCTATTAAAATTGGTGACTTGGTATCATTCAAGCCAAAATATTACGGCGAATCAGATTGGTCTAATCCGGGCATTGTTCTTGATAGCTATCGCCATAGATTTAAAGATACTGTCCATGGAGATGAGCTGGTTTGGATAGTTTGGGTTGACGGTAGCAGGTACATGGTAAATGAACGCCACGATGATGTAATTCATGTAACGAAAAAATATTCGCGCAATTCTCTTGTGACGAAAAAATATGCGGAAAGGACCTAACAATTGAAAGTGGGCGATCTTGTAAAGCTTAGGATTGACCCGATTAATTGGCTTGGGCACGGGATCGTTGTTGAAATCCTCAGTGAGACTCATGTGCGAGTCAGGTGGTTTGATGAGTGGAGTACCGATGAACCATATGGTACAACCAGTATCGCAACTCTAACAGTATTAAGTGAGGCTCCTTGACAATTACTTTACTTGACTTGAATTAGTTTCTGGACTATATTATATACATAAGGAGCTAACATGCTTGAATTTGCTATCGATACGATTGTTAAGGCAACTTTTATTTATGTTTCATGGTATGGTTTCAACGCTCTTTTTTGGATGATGTTACAATGAAAATAGGCGATTTAGTAAGAATGTCCAGTCATGAAACTGGCTTGGTGGGTATTGTTTTGGATATTATGCCCCATAAAACTAACAAAAAAACAAGACAAATAGGCATCCAGTGGCTAACACCGGGATATCCTTTTGATTGGGAGCCAGAAGTCTGGTTGGAGGTTGTCAGTGCAAGTCGGTGACAGAGTAAGAATGTCTCCCATGTGGAAATATGAAGCCGCTGTGGGAGTTATTGAAAAAGTTACATCCGAGTATATAGTTGTAAAATGGGATGATATACCCGGATATTGGCACTACACAAATGAGCAAACAAGAAGACTTCAAAGTATCGATTAAAATAGGTGATTTGGTGTGTATGAAAAAAGATACCGATCAAAAAACCTTGGGTATTGTGATCGGGATTGGCTCTCGATATACAGATATCACCCATCCCAATAGCATAGTGCGAGTTATGTGGACAAAGTGGCCACTTGAAAATGAGTGTTTTCTTTTCAAAAGAGCCCTGCATATTGTGAGTAAAGCATGATTAAATGTGTGACTAGAACTTTCTTCGACATACTTATATTCGGGCTTGTAGGAGCCTTTTACTGGCTATTGATTAGTTGGATGCTTGTATGAAGACTGGAGACATCGTTAAAGTGGTTTGGCTGGATGGTGACGTGCTTGTGGGGACTTACTTGAGGGAAGAGCGCGGGTATGTCATCGTTGAGGCTGACAAGGAGATTGTGTCTTGTTTGCCATCGAGTTTAAAAACGATAGAAAAGATAGAAAAATAGTTCTCTTGACATTTCCTTGACATCTTTCGTGTTGACGTTAGCTCTAATATTGTTATATTATAAGGGTAAGGAGAGAACACATGTCATACAATGGTACCGTCCGCTGCTCATACTGTTACCGCACAGGTCACAACTCCCGCACCTGCCCGGTTAAGAACGAACATCTGAAGCAATGTTACGAGAGGGCTATTGAGCAAGGCGATTACCGTGCTGATACATTCCGTCAAGAGTATGAAGCCCGGACTGGTTTGAACATTGTCACTGGTAAGGTTATCCCCAAGCATAAGAAAAAGGTATCTAAAGTTCACTGTAGCTACTGCGGTCGGCAGGGTCACACTCGGCGAACTTGCAGGTTTCTGAAGAGCGATAGGAAAGTCTTTGCCGAGGTCTCCAAGTTCACTAGAAAGGCGATGTGGGAAAAGTTGGTTAACCATGGTGTTGGTGTTGGTTCTCTCATTCCAGTAAGGTCATTCCAGTATCTTGATGAAGAAAAAGGGTACGGATATGCTGTATCTCTTCGTTATATCACCGATTTTTCATGGGAGGGTGTTCACTGGGGCTACCCTTATCTGAATGCGATGCATAAAGACATCAAAGATATCGCTAAGCCGAATGTCTATGAAGATGCAACAAACATCGACAGGCTCATAAGTCAGTCGAAGGAGGATGTTGCTGCTGAGTTTATACCAGCCGGTATGATGAGTGCCACCAGCACCTACAACATGCCAAAAGGCTGGCTCGACTTTGAAGATGAGAAAACTGTCAAGTTTGCTTACAAACAGTTTTTCACAACTAAGAAAGGGCACGAAAAACGACGGCACGAGTTTCGCTTCCCGAATGAACAAATGAGAGATATCATTATCAGGCTCGATTTGACTGATGATTATCCAAACATGATCTCTTAACATTTGCCTGACAATAAAATACTTGACTATAAAGCCTTCCGATGCTATATTTATAGAGTAAGGCAAAGAACTAAACAACCTCCCAAACTGGAGAACACAACATGGCTATCGACTTCGCAACATTCACTGCTACCGCTCCATACATCCTTGACTCGCGCCTTCCGGTGCTGCTTCGAGGGCGCCACGGTATTGGTAAATCACAGGTAGTCTACCAAATCGCTGCTGAGCGTGGTCTGCCCGTCGTTGAGCGCCGTGCTTCTCAGATGACTGAGGGTGACTTGCTTGGTCTGCCTGACACGGCGGACACGTCTATCAACGGTCGCAAGGCTACCACTTGGAACGCGCCAGATTGGCTTGTTACTGCGTGTGAGCAAGGTGTTCTTCTCTTCTTGGATGAGGTTGACCGTGCCACTATGGAAGTCCGTCAAGGTCTCTTCGAGCTTACCGATAGCCGCAAGCTGAATGGCTGGCATCTGCACGAGGACACTTTGATTGTTGCTGCCGTTAATGGTGGTGAACACGGTGCCCAATACCAAGTGGGCGAGATGGACCCTGCAGAGCTTGACCGTTGGACTGTGTTCGATGTTGAGCCTACCACTGAAGATTGGCTTAAGTGGGCTAACGGCCGGGTTCCATCTATTGTTTGGGACTTCATTAACCACAATCGTAAGCACCTTGAGCACGAGGGTGACTTCGAGCCAAACAAGGTTTACCCTTCCCGTCGCTCTTGGGACCGCTTTAGCACCACTGCTGAGCCCGCTGGCGTCTTCGCAGAAGATGGTAACCGTGACTTGCTCTTCAACCTCGCGACCGCTTTTGTCGGCTTTGAAGCAGCCGTGTCTCTCCGTGACTTCGTTGAGAAGTACGAGTGGCAGGTGACCATCGAAGACTTGATTGACAACGGTGAGTTCGACAAGATCGACAAGTGGGGCATCAACGACCACGCTGCGATGATTGAGAAGTTTGAAGCATCTGATATCTTCGCTAACGAAATGTCAGATAACCAGATCACTAACTTGGCTGAGTACTTTGTTCGGCTGCCCTCCGAGATTGCCATGAAGCTTTGGACTGTCCTTGGCGACACTGATAACATCAACAACGTAGTTGCGCTCCACAAGGCTCAGACTAAGGACGGTACGAGCGTGTCAGAACATCTCGTTGAGATCTTGGGTGGCAACACCGACAGCTAACATGTTTGACAAACTACCGCCGAGTAATCAGGAACCGGAGATTGGTGACTTATGCAAGTTGCAAGGCGGTAGTTTGCACTTTATCAATAAACATGGTGTGGGCATTGTAGTTGGGATTCACTTCGAGAGCTACACAAGAATACCGCAGTACGAGATAAAATGGCTAAAGAGTGACAAACATATGAGATTTGCCAAGGGCGATATTGAGGTGGTGTCGCGTGTCAGTTAAAACATGGGTGGATGACGTTGGAGTCGGCGACCTTGTGTTCAGTAAAACAGACGGTCTACCGGCTATCATACTTGACAAACAAGAAACTGCTCGCGCCAAGTATGGCGATATTGTTAACAAAAGATATAGATTTAAAATACATGTTGACGGCGAACAAGGCTGGATCACTGAAACATCTTTTAGAGCAATGTATAAACTTCCTTGACATTTGCTTGACAACTCATTTGTTGACAATGCTTGCTGTCGGTGCTATATTATAAGAGTAAGGAGAAAACATGTCAGACGACACCAAGAAACCTTTTGACCTCAACATGCACACTGCACGCCTGCTTATGCGTGAGCCTTTCTTTGCTGCGTTGTCGCGTCGTATTGATAAGATTTCAACCACATCTATCCCGACTGCTGGTGTTCGTGTTAACCCAGACAGCGCGCAGTTTGAGCTAATCTACAACCCAGAGTTCATGGGTTCTCTGTCTGATACTCACAAGCAAGGTGTTCTGATGCACGAGTTCTACCACCTTGTGTTCGAGCACGTAACTGGTCGTAAGCCTGCCGATGGTCTTAAGCGTATTGATAACATCGCCATGGACCTCGCTATCAACTGTCATATCTCAAGCTTGCTTCCAAGCGAAGCACATCCCGGTCCTGAAGTAAAGGGCGAGCCCATGAAGGCGTGTATCCCCGGTGAAGGCTTGTTCAAGGATCTCCCACCTTACAAAACTTATGAGTGGTATCTGGAGGAGCTTAAGAAGATGGGCGAGGACCAAGAAGAGGGCGCCGAAGGTAAAGGTGGCGCCGGGGATCCTTTTGGTAACATGGACTCGCTTGACTCTCATGATGACTTCGGTGAGGTTGATGGTACAACGCAAGAGATTGCCAGCGAGCGAATGAAAGAAGCTATCAAGAAGGCGGCCGATGAAGCTGAGAAGCAGCGCAACTGGGGCACCGTATCTTCTTCCATGCGCCAAGATATCATGGACCGAATCGCGACCAAGATTGACTGGCGCAAGGTGCTGCGTTACTTTGTAAAGACCTCACAGCGCGCCGATAAGCGGTCTACACCGCGTCGTATCAACAAGCGCTTCCCCAAGGTCCATCCCGGCAAACGCGTCCGTAGGCAGGCTAAGATCGCCGTCTCTATCGACCAATCTGGCTCCGTCGATGATGGCATGTTGGCGGCGTTTTTCTCAGAGCTTAACAAGCTCGCAGAGATTGCAGAGTTCACAGTTATCCCGTTTGATACCGCGGTTGCCGATGATAAGGTCTACACTTGGAAGAAAGGACAGACAAAGAAGACTGAGCGAGTCCTGACTGGCGGTACATGCTTCAACGCACCGACCAAGTATGTCAACGAGCGAGACTTTGACGGACACATTGTATTGACAGATATGATGGCTCCAAAGCCTATTCCAAGTAAGTGTCAGCGCATGTGGATGACCACCACGGCTTACGCATCTCGTCCATACTTCTCTACTAACGAAAGGGTGATCGCCATTGACACTTGACATTCGCTTGACACTTCATTCCTTGACCTTTGCTATTACGAGGTTATATTATTGTTGTAAGGAGAAAAAACATGACTTATGAACTTCCATTGATTCGAGACCCAAACTGGGGTAAAAATCTGACACCGCTTGAAAAACGTATTCTTGGATTGGATGCTATGATTACTGCTTTGATGATGCAGGGCTCCATGAACGACCCTCGTTCAACCAAAGAAGAAGTGGAAACTTTTATGACACTCAGTGTTGCAGCAACAGAGCCAGCGGAGGCGTAATGACATCTTTTGATATCAAACTTTATTGTAAAAAAACAAGGACTTACGAGACTTTGGCATGTGTTCTTGCGGAAACAAAGCAAGAGGCAATGAGCACTTTTATGAAAGAAAACAACTATAAAACGCCAGATGGCTTTTATCTTTACGTTAAAACCCCAGCTTGTCTTTAGAGGTTACAATGGAACTACCGGTAATCGTTAATATGCGGCCGATGCTTTACACCGATGGCAAAGGTCAGAAATGGGCTGTAGCTGGTCAGTTTTGGCTTCCTGTGCCTGATACGGCGACACTTGACACCATTGATGATGTAATGGTCTACAAGCCCCGTGAAGGCGCTCAGACGCCTTCTGGTGTTCAGTCTTGGGAAGTGCTTGGCAGCACTGGTAAAAGCTACACAGTAACCTTTGACGGACATATATGGGGCTGTTCGTGTCCCGGTTTTGGTTGGCGTCGTAAATGTCGCCACGTCACACAGAAAATGCACGAGATCTCTTGACATTTACATGACAAACTAACCCTTGATTTCTTACCCTGTTAGTGTTATATTATAAAAGTAAGAAGGAGAAAGCAAATGCTTCAAAATCGACGCGGCATGATGGTCGCTCTCATTATCGCAGACGTGACCTGTTGGTCCGCCCTTATTTTTCTCGCCTTCCAATGGGCAACCTGTTAGGAGATTATTATGAATGACGAACTTTTGAACATTACACTTACCGAATCTGAGGTCAATATGATTATGGATGCACTCAATGGTGCTATTATGCCAACGCCTGAATCACAGGATCTCATGCACGATCTTTTTGAGCAAGTCGCTCGACACGATGACCCTGATTGGAACATCGACACCGAGCCTACTGATATTGACGAGGGCTTTAGTTTCGCGGTCGCCGAGGATGATTTTATCGATGCTGGTATTCAAGCCCGCGAGCAAATGAAAGCGTCCAGCCGCGCCGCTGAACGTCGTGAGGCAACTTTTAAGTTTGGAAAGTTTACGATTAAAGATCCATCTGATGATACGACAGAGGCTTCTGAGCTTCAAAGTCACGATGTTTGGTCTCGCCCCAATGATCCTTTGAAGTGGTAAGATTATGACGTATATAGAGCAAAACATAATAATGGCTATTTCCGTCATCGTATTTTATGGTATGTTCTATCTCTTGACAAGCTCTTGACATATATTTATTGGCATTTATCTTTAGACGTGTTATATTAGTTATATAAAGGAGAGAACATGAAAGTCGGTGATTTGGTAAGAGTTCGCACAAAACACTACGGTGACAAGCTGGGTGTGATTATCGAGGTCGATAAAGATGGTGTCCGGGTCAAGCCGCAGGCTCATCCTCGCGACATTGTTGCGCTTCCACAAGATGTTAAAGTTTTGGTGAGTGTATAATGAGCAATGAAGAGTTTAAGCGGGATATTGAACGCGCTGAGCGAGTGATAGCGATTATCAGCACTCTGGGCTGCGTTGTTTGTGCTTTTTACATTGCTCTTGCACTTTGGAGATGGTAATGCATCTTGGCGACCTTGTTACATTCCTTGGCGAAACCAATAATACTCATGCTCGTGTTGGTATCGTCATCGGCTTTAATCATTTTGAAAGCCGTGCCAAGATTTTTTGGCTGGCTTACAACTCTGTTAAATGGGAACCAACTGCATGGTTGAAGGTTGTGACTGATTCATGGCGTGTCTCTTGACATTCTCTTGACAACTTAACCCTTGCATGCCACCACTCTCTATGTTATATTATATGTATAGAAAGGAGTGAGAAAATGGTTTTGTTGTTGGTTACCCTTAGTGTGTTCGCTGCCGCTGGCGGTGCAATCTACATGATTTATTCGCTTGAAGATGGAGAGAACAAATGAACTGGCCCCAATGTTTTGACTGCGGTGAAGAGTTTAACCCGAAGCGGAAGGCCTTGGGATACGAACACTGCTTGGAGTGTGGCGAGCAATATGCTAACCAGACTACCGAGCGTATGAAGAAATGTACGGCACCACTTTACAACAAGGGTGCATATCAATATGTTGGAAGTGTGCAAGATGCACGGTGGGCAGGACGATAATGAAAGTCGGTGATTTGATTAGCGTGAAGCTGCCGAGCATACAGCCATACATCGGATTAGCTATCAAAGCCAATGACAAGGGCGAAGTATTAGTGCGCTCGATGAATGGAGGGCTTGAGTATTGGGTCAATAGTTGGGGTGGGAAGGTGATCAATGAAAGTAGGTGATTTGGTAACTTGGAATAATCACGATGTGGATATGGTCGGCTTGATTGTTGAGATAGGTAAGTATGCCGGTAACGGCGACGTTAAAGTACTGTGGAGCGGCATCGACAGTTACGAGCCACGCGTACAAAACAGCAAGTTTCTTAAACTCCTGACATCCTCTTGACACGATCACCCTTGTAAAACCCGTTCCGCTATGTTATATTATATATGTAATCAAGGAGAGCATTACACATGAAAGTCAAAGCAGTAATCAAGAAAATCAAAACTCACTTCAAGAAGCAAGGCATCGACATCGATGTATCCAACGATACTGGTCGCTGGGCTTTCGAGCACAATGGATATGTCGGTTCGTTCTTGGCTAACGGTCGATGTAACGATGAAGACCAAATGGATGCCGAGGCTTGCAACTTCCACGTCCGCCGAGTCGATGATCACAGTTGTCTTTACAGCGACTACTATGCCGGATCGTTCCGCGACAATGCAACTCAGATGATTCACTCTCTGTTGCCGCCTCCGCCTAAGTTCACCCCCGGTCAACTTGTTCGTGGCAAGGACAACAAGCGAGCAACCCGTCAAGGCTATGCTGGTTTGACCGGTCTGGTTACTGATGCCGGGACTGGTGGACAAGTGATCGTTGAGTGGATGGGTCCAAATGCTCCGAAGACCACTTATAAAGTTTCTTATCCAGAACGGGATCTTGTTCTGGTTTCATAGGGAGGAGATAAAACTATGAATAACTTTCAAATGCACATCTGGCAACAGAAGCTCGAAGCCCTGACCGCTTTGGCAGGCGAGATCAAAAGAAAAGAAGGCAGCCACTCGAACAACTACAAAAAGATTGTAGACCAAATGATTGTGGTTGAGAATCAGATCTTGGATGCTGGCGGCAATGTGTCTTATCTGCCGTTTGGTAAAGATGATGACTTGCCACCAGCGGCTTGACATTCTCTTGACAACTTAGCCCTTGCAATCGCCCCTCCGCTATGTTATATTATATGCATAAGAAGAGAGAGGAACTTATGAAAACCCTTATTGAACTTTTGAGCGCATACTGTGAACTTCTTCGAGAGGAGACGCTTCGTGCTATCAAACATGTTAAGTCTGACGTTGACAACTACTTGACAACTTAGTTGTTGACTTCACCCTCCGCAGATGTTATATTATTAGTATAGAAAGAAAGGAGTTCATCTATGCAACGCGCTATCGACCAAATCAAGATTCAAACTGCCCGCCAATACAAGCCTGCGCCTGCGCCGCCAACGCGCAAGCAGATCACTGGCTGGACGGTTGAGCAGGTTTCTCCTCGCATGTGGGTTGTGTTTCGCAACTCCGAGAAGTTCGGCAAGCAAGCTGTAATGGACTTTCCCGATCGTGAATGGGCTGAGTCGTTCGCTGCTGGCTGCAACGCTGAGCACAAGAACCCAACCAAGATGAGCGCCAAGAGCCTGAAGCGTAAAGACTCTAAGTATCTGACCGATGAAGAGAAGGCTGACCTTGCCGCGCTTGAATCTGGCGAAGGCATCTGATCGTACCCGAAACCCGCAAAGCGCCAAGCGCGAGAGGTTAAGATAATGAAGTTTCGAGACTAACGGCTATAAGAGGATTAGCCACCCTCATGACAATAAAGTCTAACCCGCTGGAACTAACTGAAGACTGCCAGCATTATAAATATAGAAGTCTTACGTAAGGGAATACTCGAAGGGGCTGCGAGTTTAAATAAAGATCCCACATTTTATTATGAAGTATTATATTACACAGAGTATTGTTGAGATGGTTGATGGTCGTATCACCGGCCGTGAAGTCATTCTAACGAGAGCAGACGCAAAGGTAGACAAGGACTCTGCCCGCTTCCGCGATGTCCGATACTTCAAATCAAAACTTGAAGCACTGGGTATTCCAAATCTGCATGTGAACAAATACGAGAAGAAGCGTTACAATAAACTGCTGAGAGAACAAAACAAATATCGTAAAGATAACAAACTCACAGTAGCGGACTTGGCACGCATGCAAGCTGAAGCAGATAAAGCATTTGATAAGGGGGATGAGTGTTTAGAGTCGGAGAGTTAATCAAAAGAAAAAACGTATCTGGTGTTAAGTCTTATTGTATAGTAGTAGATGTAGAGGGTAAAGATTCAGTTACAATATACAGTAACTCCCTTAAGTCAGTTTTAACTTACCCTATGCAGGTATTGTCTGATTTGTATGAGCCTATAGATAGTGTTAATAAACGTGTACAGGAAGAGATTGTTTACGAGTTTACATAAATGTGTAGTTTTTTGATTGTATGTTATGCGAAACTAATCTTTATTTAGTGTATACTTTTTTATACGGTGTATCTTTTTTGATACTGTATAACTTTTGATACGGTTATTCACAAAGGTTTAGTATAAGGGTGATCTCTGTATCTGTCAAGTGTCAAGTCATATTCTGTCCGCATTGCAAGAAACATTCTTTTGCGACATATGCGACAATGCTTGACAATCCCTTGACAAGATATGATTGACTTTGCATGCACCTCGTGTTATATTGTTAGTATAGAGAGAGGGAACCATGATTAGACTATTCATATCAACCGTCATCAACTTGTTGTTGCCCGGCTTCGGTTTGCTTTTGTACGGCCGGTTCCTTGCTTGCTTTGGTTGGGCAGTGTCTAGCTGCCTGCTTGGACCGCTAGCCATTCCCGGCGCCATCATTCACACCTTCATTGCCTATTTGGATTCGAGAGGAGAGTAGATAAAATGATTAACGATTATATTGCTGATTACTTCGGAGCTATTGTGATTGGTCTTTTGTTTGTAGCATTTGTAGCAATGACATGATACAAGCGAGAGTACAATGAAAGATAAACGTAAACGCATTAAAGAGAAGCTAGCAAACCTCAGTTGCTTCCTACCTTTTGCGCCAGTGTTTGCTTACATCTATGCTGGTCTATTGTTTGACTATGTGAAGTGGCATGTGAGAGAAAGTCGCGAGAGTAATAATAAATAATATATGTAATAGTAATAGAGACAAAAGCATGCGACATCATATGCCAGTTTGAAAGTACAATATGTGGAAGGACTACCCCCCTACTACCCCCCTACCCGAATGTATGTCGCTGCATATGCGACAGTACGCGACAGCGGTGCTAGACCCGTTTTCGATACGCCTAAAAAATTTCCAAATATTGAGTTAGGATATAATTATTACTGACACAACATAGGGGATAGACATGTCACATTTCGGACCACACTTGATTATGGACTTGAGAGAGTGTAATAGTGATAAGTTAAACAGTAAGGAGTTAGTATATAACATACTACTAAACTTACCCGAGAAGATAGGAATGACACGCATATCGGAGCCAGACGTATTTCATTACAGTGGAAAGGTACCAGAGGATCACGGAGTAACAGGCGTTGTGGTATTAGCAGAGAGCCATTGTTCGATACACACGTTTGCAGATAAGGGGTATTGCTTTGTGGATATCTTCAGTTGCAAGGAATTTGACACTAAAACAGCGCTTAATGAAATTGTTGAGGCATTTGAAAGTCAAAGTTTCGATGTGCAAGTGTTAAAACGCGGAATTGGGTTCCCCAAAAAATAGCCCAAAAAAATTTTACCACATACAGACCCGAGTACGCTAGTTAAAATGAGGGCAATATGTGGGATACAAAGAAAGAGTAAGCGAGTTCTTTCAGAAACCCCCTAAGCATGGCTTGAAACCGGGCGACTTGGTAACATGTCCGTGTCATGGGGGCTTAGCGGTGATTTTAGAGCTATATGATACGCCAATCGAGGAAGATGGTAAACATAGTCCGGGCATGAATATGGCTAAAATATTTTGGATTAAATACCCACACGAAGGTGTTCTAGAGCGTGTATGGATGCATACCATACGCAAACTACGCAAAGTGAGGGACTACGATGGACGATCCATCTGACTTAGGCACATATCCGCCAACACAGGAATGCAAGTATGATGTTGGTGACTTGGTGCGCTTTGTTAGCTACTACTATTCACCAGACTTCTATTATCCAGCGCATGAAGACCTCACGTATGGCATAGTCGTGCAGGTATTGGATAACTCGGTGTACTACCCCGTGTATAGGGTGTATTGGTTTAAAGCTAGAATCATTACGACAGTAATTGAGTCACAATTGCGTAAATATTCGCCTTAATTTTGGTATAATCTTTTTTTTGCACGTATATATGCACGAAAAGGATTTTTATATCATGAAATACGCTGTGTTTATTGGTTGTTTAGCCGCTAGTAGCGCCATGGCAAAGGCGGAGAGTAAAGACATGTCAGTGCTGCGCTGGTTAACTGCGGACGATTCTAGCGCCATTATAGAGCCGTTAAATAACAACTACACTATTTTAAAATCAAAACGGTTTGTAGAGCCGGTTTCTGCATGCAAGCTTGTGAATGCGAAAGACTTTATTGCACAAGTTGAGCATTGCAAAAGCAAACGACAAGGGTGGCTTAAAATTTAGCACATATATACTATGTGGGCAATAATCAAAACGATCTCTATGATTTAGAGGCTGGTGATATCTTATATGATTGTTTGCAAGGCACTTTTGGCGTGTTGTGTAGTCGTAAACTTGAGTTTCGTTATAGCAAAATGCGCCATGATGACTATGGCGAAGAAGTAAGTCATTTGGCTGTCTGGAAAATATATTGGGGTCCAAACGATTTCTCTCGCTACACTGAGTCAAGTTTATTTAAGATGATTGACTCAAATCGCTTAAAATTGTTTAAACCGTGATTTATTATGTACGAAGACTGGCGCCACGAGGCTGAATCCGTTATACTCGAATCCGGCGATATGATCGTTGATATTCTCACTAAGGAGCCGACTTATGGTGTTTTACTTGACCGCATTGAAGATAAAACAATGGAAGGTACTGAAATGCACTTCTGGAGAATTAAATGGTCTACTTACGAAAATGATGCTCACCATGCACCGAATCCTACACTGATGGAAGAATGCGGTCTTAAGATGTCTATTTATGTTGGCTTTTATGACTTATACAAAAAAACATAAGAAAAAATTTAGGAAAAAATTTACCGATTTAAAAAATGAAAAATAAAAATTTTAAAATAGGGGATCTTGTGACTTATGAAATAAATCGTGAGATGCCATATCCGTCAAAAACATGGGCGGGGGTTGCGGCCGGACACACATATTCAATCGGTATAATAATAAAAGATCACGACGCGCTACGTAATGAAAAACAAATAAATTTATATGAAATGTGCGCGGTATACGACATTAGAGATAACCGCACTTACGTATATCGATTAGAGAATCTGCGTTTGCTCTCTGATTGACTGTATTTACTTTAGTGGAAACATTAAAACATTTATGGATTTCCGTTTGTTATACGGCGATGATTTGTAATGTTTGTATGTTCTTCTACGGAACCTATATCGAGTATCCACATTTACAGTTTTTAGCACTCATAAACTTAATTTTATTAAGTTTTGTGTTTTTAAAGGATTAAAATCGATATAAAATTATAGTTAATAGAGGGCGACACATGAAAATTTTATTATTAGCTTTGTCTTTTTTAACTTCTTGCTACACCGACTACAGTATTGGCGATCAATCAGAAGACAGAACTATAAGAGAACAGGTTGAGGTTGAGGTGTTAGTAGAGGTTCCCGTTGAGGTTCCCGTACATGTAGAAGTAGAAGTGCCAGTTAATGAAGGTATTATTTGGGTTGATTCTTTCACACAACACATGTCTGTAGATGGTATTGACATTATATGGGTAATTGACCGGTCTGGGTCAATGGCAACACACAATGATAGGTTAATTGCTGGTGTGGAAGCTATGATGACTGCATTACCAACGGCTGATTGGAGATTGGTCATGATTAGTGCTGACCCAAGAA
>Ga0209348_1000714_pt1 | contig 16743 bp, 21 predicted proteins | sample ETNvirenome_2_30_FD_184065 | JGI IMG/M metagenome (GOLD analysis project Ga0209348, IMG submission 184065) | Marine viral communities from the Pacific Ocean - ETNP_2_30 (SPAdes) (version 2) | ecosystem: Environmental > Aquatic > Marine > Oceanic | place: Pacific Ocean | collected 2013-06-22 | reverse complement strand
TCATATCAGAATTAACTACTTTCGCACAAAAACATAATTCATTTGAGGCAGAAGAAGGATGTAATGATGATTTAGCAATGTGTTTAGTATTATTTGCATGGTTAGTCGCACAAGATTATTTTAAAGAGATGACTGATAATGATATAAGAAAAAGAATATATGAAGAGCAAAAAAATCAAATCGAGCAGGACATGGCACCTTTTGGATTTATTGCTAATGGATTAGAGGATGATAGTTTTATTGATAATAATGGAGAAACATGGTATGCAGATGAGTATGGTGATCGTTCCTACATGTGGGATTATAGGTAATGGATTTAGATGATCAAATTAAATTAGAGCATTTAATTTTTACACAAAGAAAATGTAGAGTTTGTGGAGAGTATAAAGATCTTGTAAATGATTATTACTTAACACGTAAAACTAAAGGATCTCTTCCTTCAGCATATTCATATGAATGCAAATCTTGTACGATCCAAAGAATTACTAATAATAGAAGAAAAAAAGTTCAAAATACTGAATATTATTACCCTGATTGGTAGTGTTCACGCATTGTTTCCCCGTTGTAAATACCCTTTTACATAAATATTTTTAGATAAATTTGAGCAAGAGGAATAAGGATGGCATTAAACTTAGCGTCTCCTGGAATTCTAATAAGGGAAGTTGATTTAACTATCGGTAGAATCGATGGATCAACAGGTAAAATCGGAGGTCTCGTTGGACCTTTCGAGAAAGGACCTGTTGATGTTCCAACGACTATTACTGGAGAGAATGATCTATTCGATCAATTTGGACAACCTTATGATACTGATAAGCAATATGAGACTTGGATGGTAGGGTCTTCATACTTAGCTTACGGTGGAGTTCTAAGTGTAATAAGAGCAGATGATGATGGTCTTTTAAATGGTAAAGTTGGAACTGCTACCAGTGTAAAAATTAAAAGCACAGATCATTACAAAGAATTAGGGTATGATGAAACCCCATACCATTCGGCCACAGTAGCAGCAAGAAATCCTGGTTCATGGTCAAATGGACTTCGAGTTGCTATTATAGACGGATCTGCTGATCAAATTTTAACGATGAGCACAACTGGTATCAGTACTTTTACTGCAGCAGTCAATGATAGAGTTGGATCAGCAGGAATTAGCACAACAATTATAACTGGAATCACAACAGGTAGCATTACTGTAGGTCAGGCAATAAGATCTGATATAGTTTCAGTAGGAACAACTATTAAAGAAATTGGTGCAACCAGTATAACAATTCACAACCCAACCACGAATCTATCACCAAACACATTCTTATTTGATTTTGGAACAGAAACAGTTACTCAAGCACCACCAGTAGTTGGTTCTGGTGTAGTACAAACAGTTCCAGATAACACTGTAATATCAGGATCTGCTGGAACAAGTGTGATTGATGGAACTTTTAGAGGTATTATTACTGAGGTAGGAACTGGTGAAGTATCTGTTAAATTCTTATCACATGTTTCTGCTGCAGGAACTGTTACAGCAAAGGATTATAACAGTATTTACAAATTCTCTGCAGACACATTGGTTGCAATTCATACTTCTGGTCAAGCAGCTTCTTATGGATCAACTACTGTCACCGCAACAAGAGATTGGTTTGATGATCAAACTTTTGTAACAACCACTGCTACAGTAGGTGGAACTGAAACAGAAACCAAAGTCAAGTGGAATACAATCGCAGATAAACCAGGTACATCATCTTACGCAGCAGAAAGAGGTGGTAGATTTGATGAAGTTCATGTTGTAGTCATTGACGCAAAGGGAACAGTTACAGGAAATGCTGGAACAGTATTAGAAAAAAATCTAAGTCTTTCAAAAGCAAAGGATGCTGAGTTCTCAGTTGGTTCACCATCATACTGGAGAAAATATCTTTACAATAATTCTACTAACATCTTCGGATTGTCTGGAACTATTATTGGAGTTACAACTACAGGTTTTTCATCTGGATTTACACCTGAAGGTGACGGTGGTTGGGATCAAGATGCAGAAGGAACTATCTTTAACAGTTCAGGAAAACAAAACTTAAAGTTAGACGGTGGAACTAATTATGGAGGAAAGACTGGTATTAATACTACTGGAGCATTAGATTCTGGTTTAGATGATTTGATCGGTGGTTATGGTAAGTTTGAAAATGACACAACTGTTGATGTAGACTTCTTATTAATGGGTTCTGGAAAGTATGGACAAGATTCAACCAGAGCATTAGCAGAGAAGTTAATTTCAGTTGCAGAGATAAGAAAGGATGCAGTTGCATTCATATCTCCATCAAGAGATCGTATATTATCAGATACTGATGATGCATTTAAGGTATCTGTATACAGTGATGCCACAATTACAGATAATGTCGTCGAATTTTATGACACGATATCCTCATCAACCTTTGCAGTATTTGACAGTGGATACAAATACATGTATGATAGGTTTAATAACACATTCCGTTATGTCCCACTTAATGGTGACATCGCAGGAACATGTGCCAGAAACGACATCAACGATTTCCCTTGGTTCTCACCTGCTGGAACTGCAAGAGGTGCAATATTGAATTCAGTTAAACTTCCTTATAATCCAACAAAATTACAAAGAGATAAACTTTATTCAAATCGTATAAATCCAGTTATCTTCTCACCTGGTGCAGGTATTGTACTATTCGGTGACAAAACTGGATTCGCAAAAGCATCAGCATTTGATCGTATCAATGTACGTAGATTATTCATCTACTTAGAGAACGGAATCGCAGCTGCTGCTAAAGATCAGTTATTTGAATTCAACGATGAAATTACAAGGGCAAACTTTGTAAACATAGTTGAACCTTTCCTAAGAGATGTTCAATCCAAGAGAGGTATTCAAGATTATGTTGTTGTTTGTGATGAAACAAATAACACTGCTGCTGTTATAGATAACAATGAGTTTATAGCAGATATCTTTGTCAAACCAGCAAGGTCAATCAACTTCATAGGACTAACATTTGTCGCCACTAGAACTGGCGTATCCTTTGAAGAGGTTATCGGTTCCGTTTAAGTAAACTAGAGGTTTAAACCCATGTCGTCTCGTCAACAAATCAACACTATTCCATTAAGGAAAATAAGTGATTTTAAAAGCAGATTGTCTGGTGGTGGTGCTAGACCGAATCTCTTTGAGGTTGAGTTAGCATTCCCAGATGCAGTTGCTATTGCAAATGATGTCTTACAAAAATCAAGATTTCTTGTAAAAGCCGCAGCACTACCTGCTTCAACAATTGCTCCAGTCGAAATACCATTCAGAGGTCGTATTTTGAAAGTCGCTGGAGACAGAACATTCGAAACTTGGACTATCACAGTTATTAATGACACAGATTTTGTCATTCGTTCTGCGATGGAAAAATGGATGAATACAATTAATAAATTAGATGATGCCACAGGACTTACTGATCCAGATGCTTATCAAAAAGATGCATTTGTACATCAACTAGATCGTGATGGTTCAATTCTCAGATCATATAAATTCTGGGATATCTACCCAACTAATATTTCAACAATAGACCTTAATTATGAAACTACTGACACTATTGAACAGTTCGATGTCGAAATGCAAGTTCACTGGTGGGAAGCATTTAAGGGAACTAGCCCTCAAGCTGGTGGTGAAAATATTAGATAAATAATAAAATACTAGTTAAATTATAATATGGCAAGGCTTTTTGGTTTTTCTGTTGAAGATAAAGAAAAAAAATCACAGTCAATAGTTTCACCCGTTCCTCAGAATAATGAGGACGGGTCTGACTATTATATACAGAGTGGTTTTTATGGTTCTTATGTAGATATAGAAGGAGTATATCGAAACGAATTCGATTTAATAAAAAGATATCGTGAAATGGCACTTCATCCTGAGTGTGATTCTGCGATTGAAGATGTTGTTAATGAAGCAATCGTTAGTGATTTATACGATTCACCTGTTGAAATTGAATTATCTAACTTGAATGCAAGTGATAAATTAAAGAAAATAATTCGAGAAGAATTTAAAACAATCAAAGAAATATTAGATTTTGATCGTAAAGCACACGAAATATTCAGAAACTGGTACGTTGATGGTAAACTATGTTACCTCAAAGTAATTGATCAGAAAAGACCACAAGATGGTATTCAAGATTTAAGATATATTGATTCACTTAAAATTAAATATATTCGAAAAGAAAAGAAAAAAGGACGTAATGATTATATTTCAGTCAGAGGTAATCGTGGAGATGATGAGGGAGCAGTTGTAAATCCAGAACTTGACGAATATTTTATTTACACACCTCGACCAGCATATCCTTCCAATCTTGTAACAGGTGGAGGAGGATCAAAAGGAGTTAAGATTGCAAAAGATGCTATCACTTATTGTACATCAGGTTTAGTTGATCGTAATCGTGGTAGTGTTTTATCTTATTTACATAAGGCAATTAAAGGATTAAATCAATTAAGAATGATTGAGGATAGTCTTGTAATTTATAGATTATCAAGAGCACCAGAAAGAAGAATATTTTACATTGATGTTGGTAATCTTCCAAAGATAAAGGCAGAGCAATATTTAAAAGAAGTGATGTATCGTTATCGTAATAAGTTAACTTATAACGCACAAACTGGTGAAGTAAGAGATGATCGTAAGTTCATGTCAATGATGGAAGATTTCTGGTTACCAAGAAGAGAAGGTGGAAGAGGAACTGAAATTACAACTCTACCTGGTGGACAAAATCTTGGTGAACTTTCAGATATTGAATACTTCCAGAAAAAATTATATCGTTCATTAAATGTTCCTGAATCACGTATTGCATCTGATGGTGGATTTAATTTAGGTCGTTCATCTGAAATTTTAAGAGATGAACTTAAATTTACTAAGTTTGTTGGACGTTTAAGAAAAAGATTTGCACAGATGTTTAATGATATGTTAAAGACACAATTAATATTAAAAAATGTTGTGACACCAGATGATTGGGAGACAATTCGTGAACATATTCAATATGATTTCTTATATGATAATCAATTTTCAGAGTTAAAGGAATCTGAAATGATGAATGAAAGACTTGGTACTCTTGCAACAATTGAACCTTATATTGGTAAGTATTATTCGAATGATTATGTAAGAAGAAAGGTTTTACGTCAAACTGATAGTGAAATTATTGAAATGGATAAACAAATTGATCAGGAAATCAAAGATGGTATTATTCCAGATCCAAATGCAGTTGATCCAATCACAGGAGAACCACTCGAAGGTGGTGGAGATTTAGGAGATATTCCAACCGAACCAGACTTAGAAAAATCTGCAGCAGTCACTGATGCACAGTTAAGTAAAGATACCAAAACGGCGGAGATATAAATAAATTATAACGTTATATTTAAAATATGGAAGAAATTATCGATTTGATAGCAACAGATTCTGCTGCATCTGAGGTTACTGACAAACTCAAAGACATTCTTTTTACAAAATCTGCAGAAAGAATTGAGAGTCAGAGACCAAATATTTCTGCATCTATGTTTGATGAACCAGAAAATGAAGCAACTAGTGAATTAGAAAGTGAAGAGGAAACCGAACCAACTGAGGAACCAGAAGAATGAGTAGAATTTTATCAAAAGGTGAGGAAACTGATATGGGTATTACCTCATCAGTAAATGCATCAACTTTTAACAATGCAACACTTGTTAGAGCAGTTAATACTTCAAGTAGTACTTCAATTCTCGTAACTCATGTTGCTGCAGTGGGTGCAGGAACAACAGTAATTGGTTCATTTCGCATACCACCCTTAAGTGTTGAATATGTTGAGAAAAAACCAACCGAAGCATTATGGGCTGCGAATGCTGCAGTTAAAGGAGCACCAGTAGGATTTACAAACTAGGAAAATGAAACTAATTACAGAAGAAGTATCAAAAGTCAAATTTATCACCGAAGGAAAAGGTGCTAAAAAGAAAATGTATATTGAAGGTGTTTTCCTACAAGGTGACATCAAAAATCGTAATGGTAGAATGTATCCAGTATCGACTCTCTCTCGTGAGGTAAATCGTTACAATGAATCATTCGTAAAGAAGGGTCGTGCTCTTGGTGAACTGGGACATCCAGAAGGACCAACAGTGAACTTAGATCGTGTTTCTCATAAGATTACATCTCTTACACAAGAGGGTAATAATTTTAGAGGAAAGGCACAACTTCTTGATACACCAATGGGTAAGATCGCAAAGTCTCTTATTGGTGAAGGTGTAACACTCGGAGTCTCGTCTCGTGGTGTTGGATCTTTAAAAGAAAACAGCAATGGATGCAAAGTAGTTGGTGAAGATTTTATGTTAGCAACTGCTGCAGATATCGTTGCTGATCCTTCAGCTCCTGATGCTTTTGTATCTGGAATTATGGAAGGAAAAGAGTGGATTTGGGAAGGAGGAATTCTTCGTGAACAACAAGCAACAATCACTAAAAAGAGAATCAATACTCTTGTAGATCAAGGTAGATTGGAAGAGCATAAACTTAATTTATTCAGTGATTTCTTATCAAATCTATAAGTTCTATAAATAAATATAGAAAAATGTCCGATGGCAACAATTACACAACATGGAAAACGTAGTAACCAAAGGAGCTAAACCTGCAGATCCTATGCAGAAGCTTACCACAGGTGGAACACCACCAACAGTAGATGACCTAGGAGGTCCTACACCAGAAAATTATAAACCAGATGACGATTCTGCAAAATTCAAGGATCCTAGTGCTGTACTAAAACAAGTTAAAGATATTGTTAATAAAGGTGCAAAACCAGCAGATCCAATGCCAACAGGTATGAAGAAAGAGGAATCAGAAGCAGAGGAAGGATCTGACGTGGTTGCTGAAGAACCAGCAACTGAAGAGGAAACTGTGGTTGCTGAAGAACCAGCATCTGAAGAAGAGGCAGTTGTTTCTGAAGAAGAGGCAATTGAAGAATCTGAAGAAGAAGTAATTGTTACCGAAACAAACATTGATGTAGAAGCCGATATCAATGCACTTCTTGAAGGAGAGGAATTATCCGAAGACTTCCAAGAAAAGGCAAAGACAATTTTCGAGGCTGCCATTAAATCAAAAATTGTAGAAGTTAAATCAGAACTTCAAGAACAATATGAGGCAACTATTGTAGAAGAAGTTGCTACAATTAAATCAGAATTAACAGAAAGATTAGACGCATATTTAGAGTATGTGGCTGATGAATGGATGTCCGAAAATCAACTCGCAGTTGAAGCAGGACTCAAAACAGAAATGACTGAATCATTCCTAACAGGAATGAAGGGTCTATTTGAAGAACATTATGTAACTATCCCTGAAGAAAAATACAATGTACTCGATAGCATGGTAGATAAACTTGATGAAATGGAAGAAAAACTCAACGAGCAAATCAATAAAAACGTTGCTCTAACAAAGAGATTATCAGAATCTACTTCTGATGTAATCTTTGCAGAAGTTGCTGAAGGTCTAGCTGTTACACAGAAAGACAAACTAGCTACACTTGCAGAGAATGTTGAGTTTGATAGTGAAGACAAATATCGTGAGAAACTAGTAACACTCAGGAATTCATATTTCCCTGACAAAGCTGGTATTCAGAGAGACACATCAGAGAACTTATCTGAGGGTACAGAAACAGGTCATCAACAACCAGCAGTCACTGGTGTGATGGAATCTTATCTTCAAACTCTGAGCAGAGTTTCTAAAAAATGATTTTTATATCATAAATTCAAACTAAACTTTTAGAGGTAAATTTTAAATGCAACCTATTAATCACGAAGGTTTGCAGGAGAAGTGGGCACCGTTACTTGATTACGAAGGTCTTGACCCAATCAAGGATAATCATAAGAGAATGGTTACCGCACAACTCTTGGAAAACCAAGAAACAGCAATTAGAGAAGAAAGAGAGTTTCTTTCAGAAGCTGTACCAACAAATAGTACAGGTTCATCAGGTACAACAGCAGGTTTTTCTGCTGGTGCAGGATCACCAGTAGCAGGTTTCGACCCTGTTCTAATCAGTTTGATCCGTCGTTCAATGCCTAACTTGGTCGCATATGACCTAGCAGGTGTTCAACCAATGACTGGTCCTACTGGACTAATCTTTGCAATGAGATCCAAGTTCAAGACTATGGATGGAGCAGAAGCACTATTCAACGAAGCAGACACTGGATTCTCAGCAACTGGAAAAGACGCAGGAACATCTGGAATTGGTAGTTCTTATGTTACTGGATCTGACGGAAGAAACGTTGGTTTCGGTACAACAAGTCAGCAACCTTTCGATGCTGCCACAGGAAATCCTGGTCTATTAAACCCAACTTCAGGCGCACCTGGCAACCAGCAAGCATATAACACTGGTACAGGTATGAACACTGAAAACTCCGAAGCACTCGGAGATGGTTCAGGTCCAGATTTCAACGAAATGGCATTCTCAATCGAGAAGGTCACAGTTACTGCTAAGACAAGAGCACTAAAGGCAGAGTATAGTTTAGAACTAGCTCAAGACCTTAAGGCAATCCATGGTCTTAACGCAGAGGCTGAATTAGCAAATATTCTCTCAACAGAGATTCTTGCTGAAATCAACAGAGAAGTCATCAGAACAATCTACAAGGTCGCAGAACCAGGTGCTGCTACAAACGTTGCACAAACAGGTACATTCGACTTAGATATCGACTCAAACGGTAGATGGTCAGTTGAGAAGTTCAAGGGACTTATCTTCCAAATGGAAAGAGATGCAAACAGAATTGCACAGAGAACTCGTAGAGGAAAGGGCAACATGATCCTTTGCTCCGCAGACGTTGCTTCTGCTCTAACCATGGCAGGTGTATTAGATTACACTCCAGCACTTAATGCTAACCTTAATGTTGATGACACAGGCAATACATTTGCTGGTGTATTACAAGGTAAGTACAGAGTGTACATCGATCCATATTCTGCAAACAGCTCAAGCACACAGTACTATGTGATGGGTTACAAAGGAACATCTCCTTATGACGCAGGATTATTCTACTGTCCATACGTTCCACTACAGATGGTACGTGCTGTTAACGCAGGAACATTCCAGCCAAAAATTGGATTTAAGACTCGTTACGGTATTGTTGCTAACCCATTTGCTGAAGGAACAAATACAACCGATACAGGTCGTATCAAGGCAAATACTAACCGTTACTATCAGAGAGTTACAGTTAAGAACCTTATGTAATGTTCATTACATATTTTTCAGAGAGACCCCACAAGGGTCTCTTTTTTTGTGTATAAATACTCATATGAAGGATATGAAAGCAGCTAAAAAAATAATTAAAATTGCAAAATGTTGTCCTGAGTATTACTCAGATGCTGAAGTAAGTTACGCAAAAATTATTAAAAGACGAATTAAGCATCTTAACAAGGAGTCTAAATAGTTAAAAAACTGATGAAACATTTTAGCAAATTTATGGAAGATGTAGACTCAATTGGCAAACCTGAGTCAAGAGTCGATGTCGCTAAAAAAAGATTTGAAAGTCAGAAACAAAAATCAAAAGAAGAACTTTTGAAGACCAGAGAAAAATCAGTAAAAAAGGTTCCAAGTGTGAAAACAAAATTAAATAAACAGGTAACTAAATTAAATAGAATGGAAAAGGAGGAAGACTAATGGCATTTCATCTAAAAAGACCAGGATCAATCTTGAATGCGGGATTTGATGTCATGTATTATAAAGGTGATAACAAGTGGACTAATACGTATAGTGAAAGAAAAACTTATACAAATCGTTCTGAGTTAGAATCTTTAATTGCACCTACCACCAGAAGAATAGGTGATAAAGACGTATCAAATGCTAATGGAGCTTTTAAGAATAGCACTATTGTGAGTGAGTAGTCATGGCAAGAATATATGCAAATCAAATTGAAAATCGTAATTTCTTATCTCCTATTGGATTTAAGTTTACATTGACAAAAGAACCTAAAGTAACTTTTTTTTCAAACTCAAGTCGAATACCTGAGATTTCACTCGGTACTGCTTTACAACCAAGTTACCTCAAAGATATTGACGTGCCAGGTGATAAGTTACAGTATGGTGAATTCTCTCTTAGATTTTTAGTTGATGAGCAACTTGAAAACTATATGGCAATCCATAATTGGTTGTTAGGACTTGGATATCCAGAAACAACTGAACAATTTAAAAAAGCAACAACCGATGAAGAAGGTTTAAGAGATCGAGAAATAGTCTTTAGTGATGGCAATCTTCATATATTGAATAGTAATTTCAGACCAACTGCTATTGTAAAATTTAATGATTTATTTCCAATAAGTTTATCATCTCTTGAATTCGAAGCAACAGATACAGATGTCAACTACTTTACAGCAGAGGTCATTTTCAAGTATACTGTGTATAATATAGTAGCACCCGACGGAAGAACACCTTTATGAATCTTGAACAAATTCAGGAAATGTGGGAAAAAGACTCACATATCGATCCTGATAATCTACATGATGAATCATTAAAAACTCCTCAATTACACGCAAAGTATTATACAGTCTATAATACAATTACTCTCATGCGTGAAAAGGCAAGAGAAGCAAAAGCAAAAGTCAAACTTGAGAGATACAATTATTATACAGGAAAGGCACCAGCAGAGGTATACGTGCAAGATCCATTTCCGTATAAGGTAAGAGAAAAAGACGCAATACAGAGGCATTTAGATGCCGATGAGAGGTTAAGTAAGGTTGAGATGAAGATTAAGTATTATGATGCCACGTTAAAATACCTTGAAGAAATCATTCGCAACATTTCAAATCGTACATATCAAATAAAAAATGCCATTGAGTGGCATCGTTTTCAGTCTGGATTTAACTAGCTAAATAAATCAAATGAGCATTTATAATGTCACATTTGATTATATCAAAGAAAAATGAAGTTTATCTTAAAATAGACTCGGAACCTCATGTGTACTATGAGTTGTCTGATCAATTTACCTTTGATATTCCAAATGCAAAATTTTCACCTGCATACAAAAAGAAATTCTGGGACGGTAAAATAAGGTTATTTAATACGCAGAAGGGGGAGATATATGTTGGATTATTAGATAAGATAATACAATTTTGTAAAGATCATAGATATACTTATGAATTTGTTGATAGTGAATATTACGGTCTTCCCTTTGAAGTCAATGATATGATATCATTAGAGGGTGTTAAGGATTATATGAAATCTATTTGCAACCATCAACCCAGAGAGTATCAGGTAGATGGAGTATACGACGCCTTAAAACATAATAGAAAATTATTGATATCTCCAACTGCTTCTGGAAAGTCATTGATGATATATTCAATTGTTCGATATTTCGTTGAAAAAGGGAAAAATATATTGATAGTTGTACCGACGACTTCCCTTGTAGAACAGATGTATAAAGATTTTGCAGATTATGGGTGGAATGTAGGTTCATATTGTCACAAACTATATGCTGGAAAAGAGAAAAAAACAGATTCTCAAGTAATGATTACTACTTGGCAATCGATTTATAAACTACCAAAACAATATTTTGAAAGATTTGATGTAGTTGTTGGGGACGAAGCTCATCAATTCAAATCAAAATCATTAGTATCTATAATGACAAAACTTTTAGATACCAAATATCGTTACGGATTTACAGGAACATTAGATGGATCACAGACACATAAATGGGTATTAGAAGGTTTATTTGGACCTTCTTACAAAATTATTAAGACAGATGAGCTTATGAAGAAGGGACATCTTGCAAAATTAGATATCAATGTTCTCCTATTGAAACACCCACCAAATAAATTTGAAACTTTTGAGGATGAGGTTCAGTATATAATTGGTCATCATCGTCGAAATAATTTCATCAAGAACCTTGCTCTTGACCTAAAAGGTAATACTTTGATATTATTTGCTAGAGTTGAGGGTCATGGTGAACCTCTTTACAATATGATAAATAATAGTAATCTTATTGAAAAACGTCATGTCTTTTTTGTTCATGGTGGAGTGGATACCGAAGACCGAGAAAAAGTTCGAGAAATCACTGAGCAAGAGAATAATGCTATTATCGTTGCCTCGTACGGGACTTTCTCAACTGGGATTAATATCAAAAATTTACACAACGTAATTTTTGCATCACCATCTAAATCACGAATTAGAAATCTTCAATCAATAGGAAGAGTTCTTCGTAAAGGTAACCAAAAAACAAGAGCTACCTTATATGATATTGCTGATGATATTAGTTATAAATCTCGAAAAAATTATACACTTAATCATTTAATTGAAAGAATTAAAATTTATAATGAAGAGAATTTTGATTATGATATAGTTAACATACCACTTAAAAAATGATGGGAGAAGAGTTTTACGCAGTTTTAAAATTAGTCTCAGGAGAAGAAATTTTTTCTCTTATTATCGTTGATGAAAATGACGATGATACTATCATAGTGCTTCAAAACCCAGTTATAATGTCAGTAAATTCAAATCATGGAGGAACTTACATCAAAGTTAAACCATGGTTAGAAATTCCTAATGAAGATATCTATATGATAAAACTCGATAAAGTCATTACCATGACTGAATCTAAAGATAAAAAACTAATTGATTTATATAATCACTATCTCAATGATGAAAGCATGTACATTTACCCACAGGACGGATTCACAAGACCAGATTCTTCAATGGGGTACATATCTTCCGTGGACGATGCTCGTCAAAAACTAGAAAAGTTATTTAAGTATAATAGCTAATATGCCTTTCAACCTCTACAAAGGTTATTGTACACAATTTTAAGGGTCTTGTCAAGTCTGAGAAATATGTTATAATATTAGTACGAAGAAAATAAAACGTTATGCCTAGAAAGAAGTCTGAACATTATGTAAATAACAAGGAATTACTACAGGCTATAACAGTTTATAGGGGAAAGGCACTACTTGCAAAAGCAGCATATCTTAAAAAGCATGGTATAGATCCACCTAAGTCAGGACCATGGGAGGGTAAACCCCCTATTTCAAATTACCTTGGTTCTTGTTTTTTGAAAATAGCAACCCATTTGTCGTATAAACCGAACTTTGTAAATTATATGTTTCGTGAGGACATGATCTCTGATGGAATCGAAAATTGCGTTCAATACATACATAACTTTGATCCTGAGAAATCCAAAAATCCTTTTGCTTACTTTACGCAGGTTATACATTATGCGTTTCTCAGAAGGATTCAGAAAGAAAAGAAACAATTAGATATTAAAACAAAGATTATTGAAAGAAGTGGATTTGATGAGGTTATGATGGTCGATGAAAATTCCTTATCAGGAACTAGTTCTGATTTCAATACTATTAAAGATAATATTCAGTATCGTAATAATAATCGATGAAATTAGGATTGGTTGGAATTATTTTTATTATATTTTTACATTTTATAGGTATATCTGTGTCAGAATTTCACACAAACCAAAATGACAACGAAATTTTATGGAGAGATAAATGAAAGTTGCCATAATTACAGACACTCATTACGGTGCACGTAAAGGGTCTACACATCTTCATGATTACTTTCAGTTATTCTATGATAATGTATTCTTTCCTACCTTAGAAAAAGAGGGTATTGAAACCATAATTCATATGGGAGACATATTTGATAGTCGTAAGTCTATAGACTATCAGAGTTTAGAGTGGTCAAAACAGGTTGTTTTTGAACCAATGAGAAAGTATAAGGTGTATGCGATCACAGGTAATCATGATTGTTATTATAAAAATACAAATCATGTAAACTCACCAGAACTTTTGTTAAATGATTATTCAAATATATCAACTTTTTCAAAAGCAACTGAAGTAAACGTGGATGGTTTGGATATTCTTCTTTTACCTTGGATTAACTCTGAAAATTATGACTTGTCATTAGAATTCATTAAAAATACTAAGAGTAAAGTTGCAATGGGTCATCTTGAATTAAATGGATTTAGGGCAACTCGTGGTCACATGATGGAAACTGGAATGGATGTTGACATATTTAATAAATTTGATATTGTATATTCAGGACATTTTCATACACGTTCCACAAACGGAAAGATTCATTACCTTGGAAATCCTTATGAGATGTTCTGGAATGACGTGAATGATACAAGAGGATTTCATATATTTGATACGGATACTCTCATTCATACTCCAATTAACAATCCTTATAAATTATTCTATAACATATATTATGAAGATACCAATTATAAATTGTTCAATACTACTCAGTATAAGAACAAAATTGTAAAGTTAATTGTTCGTAAAAAGTCTGATTTAAAAAGTTTTGAAAAATTTATAGATAAACTTTACTCCTCTGGTATTCAAGATTTAAAAATAGTTGAAAACTTTGATATTCAAGAAAATGAAAGTTTTGATATTGAGGAAGAAGAAAGCACTATCTCAATTTTAAATCGATATATTGATGAATCTGAAGTTGAGATTGATAAAAACATTATTAAAAATATTTTCCAAGATCTATACAGACAAGCTTGTGAGGTAGAGTAATGTTCCTCCTTTCACTCAAAAATAGAAAAGAAGATGGTGTTTATGCTGTCGATGACAAAAATGGCAATCTTGTTTTGTTTTTGTTTGAAGATGAAGACGATGCCACAAGATATGCTATGATGTTAGAGGAGGATGAAAATAAAGAAATGATAGTAATTGAAATTGATGATGATTTGGCATTGAAAACTTGTAGAATGAACAACTACAAATATACAGTAATCACTCCAAACGACATTATTATTCCACCTAAAACTAAAAAATGATAACGTTCAAAACTATAAAATGGAAAAATTTTCTTTCAACTGGTGATCATTGGAACGAAATTGATTTTCTTGAAAAACATACAAATCTTATAATTGGCACAAATGGATCAGGAAAGTCCACCATGTTAGATGCCTTGACCTTTGCTTTGTTTAATAAACCATTTAGAAAGATTAATAAATCTCAATTAATGAATGCCTCAAACGAAAAGGACTGTCTTGTAGAGTTGGAATTTTCAGTAAACAGTCGTGATTACTTGGTTAGAAGGGGAATGAAACCAAATATATTTGACATTGAAGTCAATGGTAATCAAATGCATCGACAGGCAGATGACAGATCTAATCAAAAAATATTAGAAGAAAATATACTTAAGGTTAACTATAAATCATTTACACAAATTGTAATATTAGGTAGTAGTACATTTGTTCCCTTCATGCAGTTGAGTGGTTCAAATCGGAGAGAAGTTATTGAAGACTTGCTTGATATAAGAATTTTTTCGGCAATGAATAATTTAATAAAAGATAAAATTAGGGTTAAGAAAGAACAAATTAGATCCCTTGATTTAAAAAAAGACAATCTTAAAGATAAAATGACCATGCAAAAAAACTTTATCAATGAGTTGGAAAAAAAAGGTAAGAGTGATATTTCTACAAGTAAAGGAAAGATTGGCACTCTTATAGAAGAGTCTGATGGGTATGTAAATATCAATGTTAAACTAGAAACTCAAGCTACTGATCTTATAAAAAAACAAGAAGAGTTTGCAGGTGCTGATAAAAAACTTTCAAAACTTAACAATTTGAAAGGAAAAATATCACAAAAAGTATCTACAATTACCAAGGAACATAAGTTCTTTACTGATAATGTAACATGCCCTACATGTACTCAACCTATAGAAGAAGAGTTTAGATTAAATAGAATTAGTGACGTTCAAACTAAAGCTAGGGAGTTAAAAAAAGGTTATCAAGACCTTGAAAGTTCCATCAAAACCGAACAAGACCGAGAACGTCATTTTACCTCCATATCGAAACAAATTACTAAAATTAACCATGACATTTCTCAGAACAACACTAGGATCAGTCTTAACCAAAGACAGATCAGAGATTTGGAATCAGAAATTCAAACTATTACCCAACAGTTTAAAAATAGAAGTTCTGAAAATGAAAAGTTAAAAGAATTTAAAGAAAAACATCAAGAAGTAATTGAAGAACTTGCATCTGAGAGAGATAGTGTCTATCACTATGATTTTGCATACTCTCTACTCAAAGATGATGGTGTTAAAACAAAAATAATTAAAAAGTATTTACCATTTATCAATCAACAAGTTAATCGATACTTGCAGTTGATGGACTTTTATATTAACTTTACTCTTGATGAAGAGTTTAGAGAAACAGTTAAGTCACCAATACATGAGGATTTTTCATACAGTTCCTTTAGTGAAGGAGAGAAAATGCGTATTGACTTAGCATTACTCTTTACTTGGAGAGAAGTTGCAAGAGTTAAGAATTCAGTCAATACCAACCTATTGATTATGGATGAAGTATTTGATAGTTCTCTTGATGGTTTTGGGACGGAAGAATTTTTGAAGATAATTAGATATATAATAAAAGGAGCAAACATTTTTGTAATATCACACAAATCAGATTTAAACGATAAGTTTGAAAATGTCATTACCTTTGATAAGGTGAAAGGGTTTTCTCGAATCACTTCAACTCAAAATTACGAACAATGACCACACCTAACTGGCAACATCACTCCAAGAAGGAGAAGAAAAGAAAACTTAAACCTCAAGCTCTACGTTCTGCAAGAGAGAGACGTAGACAGTTATTAAAGTGTCTACTTAACCCTGTTAATCGCAGGGTTTCTTTGTATAATGAAGTATATCAGACAAAGATCCAATGACTATCAAGCACGAAATCAAATCACAACTTGCTAAACTACTTGCTACTGAAGATTTAGTTGTAGAGCACAAGAAAGTCGAGACAGCACAGTTTAATGTGCAAT
>Ga0209348_1000710_pt1 | contig 16772 bp, 18 predicted proteins | sample ETNvirenome_2_30_FD_184065 | JGI IMG/M metagenome (GOLD analysis project Ga0209348, IMG submission 184065) | Marine viral communities from the Pacific Ocean - ETNP_2_30 (SPAdes) (version 2) | ecosystem: Environmental > Aquatic > Marine > Oceanic | place: Pacific Ocean | collected 2013-06-22 | reverse complement strand
AACCAAGGTGTTAACATCTTAGGTCATGGTGCTTTAGGTAACTCAGACACAGAACAAACTTACATGGTTAGAGCAGATGCTCTAGACACTATAAGTTCAACAACAACAGTAGCGGCAATCCAAGCGGCAATTAGAGGATTGAACGCATTAACACCTGACAAAGTAACAGCAAATATCTCATCTGCAACAGCAGGCGACAGAGATATGTCTGATACGCAGGTAGCATAATAACATTTTAGGAGGAAAATAAAATGGCTTATGACTCAAGCAAAGTAGCAGGTGGAAAAGGAAACTTCTCTCTGAATCAGAACTTTGAAGCGGAAGGTGTTGACTTAACTTTGTTAACAGTTGACTTCATCAATGATATGTCAGCAGAGACAGGAGACTTAACTACAGGCTCAACAACAGCAGGTCTACAAATGGCTAGACATGCTTTCGAACATCACGGACTAAGAGTATTAGCAGAAGGTCCGCTAGTTGATTCGAACACTCAAAAAACGTATGTGGTAAGAACTGACCAATTGGACAGTCTATCAAGTACAACAACAATCGCGGCTCTACAGGCATACCTAAGAACACTAGATCAATCTAGTTCTTCTTTCCCTGGAATCGCGGCAGATATAACAGGTGCAACAGTTACAGAAACTAAAATTGGTATCTTAACTGCGAATGCTGTTAGTTAATAGTTAGAGGAGGAATATAAATGCCAATAACAAGTAACGCAACAGCAAACATGAGTAGAAGACAGTCTTTCAATGGAAAAGGTTTAACTTTCATTGAAATGATGTTCGACGACGAAGTAACGACTACTGCAACTACTCCTGACACCAAAGGTTCAGTGTTTCAAGACATGAGCACATTGGTTGGTACTTTTGGTACTATCCTAGCTCAGTCATACACACTGGCGGCTAAAGCGACTGAAAAAGATGCGGCTCTTGCCACATCTATTGTTGAAGACGAACTATGTGACTACTACACATTTATAGTAGAAGGCACACCAGGTCAGTTCAACAAAGCGGACTCTACAGGAGACATCAATTTGGACCCAGGTCAAAATGAAACTTCTGACCCAGGAGTTATCGCAGACGCAGAAGCAGACATCGAAGCAGAAATCCTAGACAGAATAGCAGGATCTTCTGACTCAGCGGAAGGAGTACACGTTGACGTGAGATTCCTACCAGCAGATGGTGTTGTATCAACAGGTGTTGATGAAGTATACGGTGTAAACTCAGCAAGAGTAAACGCATAATACTTTTTAAATTACCAAAGGGCGGATTCTTTATTAGGCTCCGCCCTTTTTTTGTGGCTTAAATATCCAAAAGGAGAATTTAATGATAGATAAATTCACGTTAGAGATTAAGGTTGGAGACAAAGTAGAAACTGGTAGATTTCATTTGGCCAATCAAGAAATAAAAGCAATCGAGATTGATAAGTGGGGCCACCCTGTTCTTGTCTTAGAAAGCGGCAGGAAGAAAGGCGTGTGTAATGTACGGTTCAAAAAATTAATTCCTGCGGATGTTGTTAGGAAACAAGAGCCAGCAGACATCATGATGACCAAAGAACAGTGGGCAGAAGCAGAGAGAAAGATAGCAGAAGCAAAAGCAAAATAGTTATTGTTTTTCCGGCTACCATACAATGCACGAGTACAGATTACATACCCTAGTGGACATCACTGACACTGGCAATCTTAAACAGGCATTCCCTTTTAAGACGAAGCAAGGAATGGTGATTGACGATAAGCACTCACTGGCCATCGCACGGAATCAAAGCAGTAACTTCAACACCATACTACAATTACTTCAGTTACGTGGAAATATTACATGGGAAGTTCCACCTCAACGAGTAGAACTGTTATCACTTGGCAACCATGATTTTGGATCGTACTACGAAGGTGGCCACTCTACTTGGCACTTTCAATTTTTTACAGAACAGCCAGATGTGTTTGGAGATCAAACAGACCCTACAGATAACCTAATAGAAGATTTTAATCTTGTTCCTATCGTTGCCGAATGTAGCAACACAGCACATTTTCCTTTACACACGTTTGTAACCAAGGACTTGACTGGCACAAACCAGCAAAAAGTCATATCTGCATTGGCGGGAGGCGTTAAAAATACATACTTTTCATACGCCGGTAAAGTGGATAAATAACAATACATTTAGGCTTACAACATACACACAAAGGCACACACAGGCAATGACCCAGGCTCATTTACAGGCTCTACTGATGGAGGTAAAACTCCTTAAAATAGAAATAGAAAAATTTATGAGTACAACAGACTTAGAAAAACAAAATCTAGAAGCACACGTGGACCTTTGTTCAGAGAGATACAAAGGGTTACACGATAGATTGAGTGCTATCGAAGTTCGTCTAGGCAGAATGAATGAAGAGATGACAGCAGGTCATAAATCACAGACAAAGACAATCATAGCAACGGCAGGCACAGTGGTCGCAGGTTTACTATCAACGGTGGTGGTTATCCTGATGAAGATGCCAGGCTAAACTTACCAATTAATGTTCATACAAATAGCACCTAAGGCCCGTGTGTACGTCACAGACGAAGATGTAGAATTCATTAGACAGCACTCGACTGGTTCTTTCAAAAGCAGTGACCTTACCTCACACGAAGCCGACAGAGCAAAAAGGTTGGCAGACAAGGCAGTCTTTGTTCGCAAAAAAATTGACGCTGGTATGCAGTATGCTTTAAATAGGAAGATAAGGATAATCGATGAGCATAAACAATTTAGCAAAAGTCACATACCAACCGATAGGATGGAAAAAAGATAATAAACCAATACCCGAAGATCATTTAACTGACATTGTTGAATGTGCTCTCAATATGCCTTGTGCCTTGCTTACCGCAACAGAACACTGTAATTATAAGCCTTATGAATTATGGATCCCACATAGAGAATCAGAACTTGAAAACGCACTTGGCTGTGCATCGGTATGGGCTTCAAATCAATGCCAGGACCAAACATTCAACAACGTGTCTACAGCGTTAGTGTATATACTAAAAGAGCCCGAACACGTAGCGGACAAAGTGATATCTGAAACTGATTATGAATTTAACGCTAATCAATCACATTTAGGCACCGACGAGATAATGGATTTACACATAGCCAAAGATTGGGATAGCACTCAAAAACTTTTGAAAACTAAATTGACGGAAGAGCTTGTTAAAAAAAAGTCGATGACTTACAAGGATTCTCCTTTTTTTATAAGCCCATTCGCGATGTGGAACGCCGAGCACCTCGCTGGACTTAATCTTACTGTAGGTCTGGCAATGGGTGCCGTGTCATTAAGGTGCAGAGAACTAGGATATTACTGTCAATATTACACGGCCTATCGTCAAACACTAACGTGGCACTCTAAATTTGGAAATAAATTCCATAGCTCGGGAAAATGGTTTCCTTATATGATACAGTTGCTCGGAACCCATCCAGAAGCAGTGAAGATTTCCCAAACAAGAGACTTTCGAAAAGCTCAAAGTAATAGTGAAAATATGTTTGATCCTAACGACATCCATTTAGACAACATATCAGACACGGATAATGAAGATTTGCAAAGGGTGGAAGGAAAAGATTATAAAAAAAAGTACATAGAAAATTTTCCTAGGGAGATTCCAGATTATCAAATAAAATTTTTTATGGATTATTATGGTAGGTACAGTTCTAATCCAAAACAACTTTTCAAACTTGCATACTCAGGTAGAGTAAAAGAATGGGAATATTTTTTTAATGAATGGATGGCAAATGACGCTAAAAAATAGATCAGAACTGGTAAAACAGATTGAGGCCTATGGTCTCAAGAACAAACTTGCTGACCTTGTTAAAAAGGAAGAAGCAAGGCGGCCTTTTCGTCATTTACCCAAGCAGTTCTCAAAAGGAATATTAATCGGCAACATAGCAATCGTACCCAAGAAGTCCACAGGCACTAGATACGTATATGTTATAGCGGATATGTTGGAGGCCAAAGTTTTACATGATGACATTAACCTAAAACAAACTGCAATAATGGTAGCTCATCACCTTGCTGACGAGAAGTCTTTGCCCACAAATATATTAGAACTAGACACAAAATTTGCTTCACAGTTGTTCGATATACAAAATGCAAAGAGAATGATTAAAGAAGCTCAACGAAGCAAAGATCAAGTGGCTGAAGATGTGTATTGGGACAGGTTAGACGTCGCAAACCACCTAGCGGACGAATGTAAGGAGAAGATACAGGCAATATTCAATGACACGTTCGGAGCATAGATAATAAATAAACACAGTATGAAGAGCTTAGACCTTACAAAACCAGTTACAACAGAATCTTTATTGGCAGAATTCGAATCAAGATTCAATCAAACCATGGATCTTTCAAAATTCACTAAGGAAGAACTAGAAGACACTGCAAATCATGTGAGAACAAAGATACACGAGATCACGCAGAACACACACTTCGGACAAGAATTAAAAGACGATTCATATCAAAAGAATCAAATGATGTTGGACATCATCAACCAAGCCATCTCAGAAAGAAAACTTGCTGAGTATGGAGGAAGCATGGCTAGTGACCCTCAAGTAAAAGCGGGTGCAACGGCCATTAGTGCAAAGTCTAAACTAGATAAAGGACAAAGTTTATCACCTGATGAGAAAAAACAAGTAAGCAAAATGCTACAGACAGAGGGTGTAGAAGAACAATCAGAATTAATATTAGCGGCCAAGGACATGATGGACAAAGTCACAGGTTACTTGGAAGATCTAGCATCAATGAAAACAGAAGGCATGTTAGAACTAGCAGACAGAATCAGAGACGAGATGGGAGCAGACAAGGCAGATGCTTTCATGCAAAAAATCCAACCAGCGATTGAACAGGCGGAATCAACTTTAACGACAACTAGACAAGAGCTAGACAACGGTGTAAGAATATTGACCGGAGAAGAAGTTGCTTCAGAACCCATGGGCGCCGATGACACGATGGACATGGACACAGATCTAGACTCACTGGACCCAGACACAGATACGGAGACAGATGAGTTTGGAGCCTCTGACGCAGAAGCAGGTGGAACAGAACCAGAAGGCAGAGAGCAAAGAGAATCCAAAGAAGTGTTTGAAGCATCAAACAGAGTGTTAAGCAAACTAGCAGGGAAGTAATTCCTGTGAGATTTTCCGAATTCAACAAAAGTGATACAGACCTAGAGTCGGCATTGATCAATGTCCTACTTAACATGAAGGGCGATGCAGACGAACAAGACAAACCCACAGACATAAGCATGGATGCAGTAAAGCAAATCATGAGCAACACAGGATATCCAGCGTTCAACTACGATGTATTCAAAAAGATATATGATCAAGACGGAGACTTGAAAAATGTTGTGGCGGACTTCGACAACGATAAGATTGTAGTCAAGACTGACCAAGAGGCAGAGAAGGAACCTGCCATGGATTATGATGATCAAGGATCAACTGACGTGGTTAAAAAGATGGCCAAGTCTGCAATGAACAGAAGAAAATAACCTCCACAATAAAAAAAATTAGCAATAATTAATAGTATGAATCCATTCATCAACATCCGTAATCTAAATACGATCAATGCCGAGTTGTCAAATTACTGCAACTCCGCTTGTCCAATGTGTCCACGATTTGATTTTGATCTAAACCTAATAAAAGATATCACAAATAATTCACACACCAGTCTCGAAATAATAAAGGAAAAAATAGGTAGCAAAGTATTGACTAATCTGAAAACATTTTATTCATGTGGAGTGTTGGGCGACGGAGCGATGAATCCTGAATGCGTGGAAATATATGATTATGTCAAAAGTTCTGGCACATCTTACACATCTCTAAACACAAATGGAGGTCCAAGAAACGTAGACTTTTGGCGAGCATTGGCTGACACAAAGACCGACGTGATATTTGCAATAGACGGCTTACAGGACACAAACCATCTGTATAGGAGAAACGTCAAATGGGACAAACTAATTGAAAATGTGCAGGCCTTTATTGGTGCAGGTGGGAAAGCATATTGGGATTTCCTAGTGTTCAAACATAACGTACATCAAATTGAAGAAGCAGAAGCACTGTCCAAAAAACTAGGATTTCAACATTTCAATAAAAAAGATACCACAAGATGGGATGACTTTGACAGCGATGGTAACTGGATACAGAGAACATCAATACAAATAGGAAACTACACACTAGAAAAAGTCGAAAGAGAATGCAAGGCCTTAGGACTAGATATTACACAAAAATCAAAAGTAAATGACACTTTCAAAACTAAAAAGATCAACTGTTGGTCATACCATGACACAAAAAGCGAAATATATCTAGCGGCAAACGGAGATGTCAGTCCATGCTGTTGGTTGGGAGATCTAAAGATACATGAAACAAAAAACATTATAAAAGATTACAAAACAATTAATATCAATCATACCAGCCTAGAAGAAATACTTGATGGATATTTCTTCAAAGAGTTAGCAAGAGGTATACAAGGTGAGCGAGATGCATACCGTTTGCAGACTTGTTATCATACTTGTGGAGTTGTCAATGCCTAAAACTTATTGTGCTTACCCTTTCCAACACCAATATATCCATATGTCCGGATCTTTAAGGTTATGCTGTGCCACAATGGAAAACCTTACAGATAAGAAAGGTAACAGGTTGCACATGAACAATGACTCATTACAGAAGGCTTGGAATAGTGATTACATGAAAGACGCAAGACTTAAGATGAAGAACGGAGAAGTGTTGAAGGCATGTACAAAGTGTATAGATCAAGAGGAGCGTGGCTATAAATCCATGAGGGATAAAAAAAATGAAGAAGAAAATCTGGCTAGACTAAAGGATGATGGATCAATGGACAGCCTGCCGCACTCTATGGAATTACATTTTGGTAATGTCTGCAATTTGAAATGTAAAATGTGTGGACAAGACTATTCAAATCAAATAGGCAAAGAGATATTACAGATTGGAGAAAAAGACAAAGACTTCTTAGATTGGGTATACGAACAAAGTGGTAATGTGAACAACTGGACAAACAACCTTTCAGTGGAGTACACTTGGTTTGAAAACAGCAAAACAAAAAAAAGACTAATCGAGTACGTCAGTAAACATATCACACAACTAACAATAATAGGCGGTGAGCCAACAGTGATTCCAGAATTTTATGAACTTTTGGATTTTTGTTACAAGAACAATACACTCAAAGACAAAGATATAACTATAGTCACAAATCTTACCAACACCAATCCTAAAATGACACAGTGGCTACCTGAAATGAAAAGGTGGCGCATCTGGGCTAGTTTGGATGGGCTAGGTTCAACAACAGAATACATCAGATATCCTAGCAACTTTGAAAAGGTTACTGAAAATTTATATTATTACAAAAGATTATTAGACAAGCACGGCAATGGTTCAATAACCTTTAGTCCTGCTATACAACTATTGAACATACATCAATTGGATGACATGCTGAAATGGTTTATTGACTTTTCAGACGGCGACTGGGGCAACACTATTAATGTATCGTGGATGGCACAGGTATGGTACCCTCGGATATGTAACTACGACATAGCACCCAGGGAATACAGATTGATGGTTGCAGACAAACTTGAAAAAAGCGTTGAGTATTTCAAGACATACAAGGGCATATCATACTTCTATGAAAAACAGATTGATAATTTAAGAATAGATCAGCTCGATGAAGATACAGGAAAAAATTTACAAGCAAAATTTATCAGGTATAACGACACGCAAGACAATCACAGGAAAGGTAACACTTGGCGTAATTTACTGCCAAAACTAGAAGAAACTTTGACAAATTCGTTAAAGTAATATACAATATGTCTATGAAAATACCAAAGGATGTTCTTGTGAGCAAAGGCATCAACTACATACAGAAGTACCCTTACGATGAATTATCTAGAGTAACTAAAGATAAAAAAAGACATTACGAAACACCCGACGGAAGAGCAGTGCCCAGTGTCACAACAGTGCTGAGTGCAACCAAGGACATGACACACCTACACGCATGGCGTAAGAGAGTGGGTGTGGAAAAGGCACAACAGATAACAACAGAGTCGGCCAACATAGGAACAGTGATGCACCGTAGCCTGGAGAAACACGTAAAGGGCGAGGACCGTACGCCGGGATCAAATCTCATACAACAAAAAGCACATGGCATGGCCAATGTCATTATTGAAAACGGATTGAATAATGTCAGTGAGGTATGGGGATCAGAAGTTTCACTTTACTATCCTGAACTGTATGCAGGAACCACAGATTTGGTTGGTTTGTACAAAGGCGAACCTGCCATAATGGATTTCAAACAAGCACGTAGATTGAAAAAGAAAGAGTGGGTGGAGGACTACTATCTCCAGTTGGTGGCATACGCCGAAGCACATAACAAACAGTATGACACACAGATCAAGACTGGCCGCATTTTTATTTGCACACAAGACAACCAATATCAAACATTTGACATAGACAACTATGACCACTGGGTTGGCAAGTGGTATGCAAAACTCGAAGAATATTACAAAAAAGTACTTGATTAAATAGTACTGATGAAGACAGAACCAATAAACTTCTGTAAAGCACCTTTCCGCGGACTCGTGGTGGACAACGATGGCACATTGATGCCGTGTTGTGAATTCATACGAAATGAATCTTCATTACCACAATACAAGATTTGGGAGTTTGAAAAGTATAGAGCGGACACCACACTACGCCAAAAAATGCTTGATGGAGAAGTGGACGGAGGTTGCAGATACTGTATCAAACGTGAGAGCAATGGAATCAATAGAAGGGCCTATCATAGTAGATTATTCAAAGAGGAGTATGAGTCTTTTAAGGCAGATACACTTGATGTTGGACATTTGGAAGTAAGGCTTGGAAATTTTTGCAATTTAAAATGTACCATGTGTGGACCGTACGCAAGTTCACAGTGGTCGGCTGAAGCCAAGAAGAATAAAGAGAAATTTTCGCAGTTTAATATTGGATATTTAAAATTGGATCACGACTGGATAAACAATCAAGAAAACAAAACTTTTATTAAAGAAATTCTTAGAAACTGTGTATCTGCAAACTTTGGGGGTGGTGAACCTTTTATAAACCCATTTATCAATGATTTTTTGAAAGAGATAAAACATGATGCTGAACTATCTTTTAACACAAATGGAACTACACTTTCTGATAGCACTCTGTCCTTACTTGAAAACAGACCAAATTTGATTGTAAACATCAGTGTTGATGGTATAGGCCATCACAACAATTACATTAGGAGCGGCAGTGTATGGGAGGATGTTGAAACCAATCTTAAAAGACTCAAGGAGAAGAATATTAGAGTGTTATTCTATTACGTCCTACAACACACTTCACTTTTTACATTTAGACCTCTGTATGAGTACTGTGTGGAAAATGACATTGCATTGGAGATAGGAGAGATCTACGGTGGCTCAGTTGATGGTTCTGGACATCTTACCTTGAACAGTGCTGACAAACTAGACGTCGATAAATTCAAAAAATGGTTATTGACGATCAACACGCCCAAGGTTAAAGTAGTACATAATTGGTTGAAAAACTATGAATTTGATAAAAATTTACACTCAAGGTTCAAGCAATATTTCACAATGCTTGACGATGTAAGAGGCACAGATTTCGTTAAAACGTTCAATCCTTCCTGGACATAAATAACAACATATGCCGATAGTACAGATATCAAGAATACAGCACAGACGTGGAAAACGTACGGATCTGCCACAATTAGCGGCGGGAGAACTAGGTTGGGTAATCGATGAACAGAGATTGTTCATAGGCAATGGAACCGTCTCCGATGGTGCACCGGCTGTGGGAAACACAGAGATCATAACAGAAGGAAGTTCAGCATTTACAACTGCTCTCAGTTACACCTACAAAGGCTACCTGGGTGATTCAACGCCCATTACAACATCTCAACAGAGGACCTTACAAGACAGATTAGACGAATATGTTTCTGTCAGAGATTTTGGTGCAAAGGGTGATGACTCTACAGCAGACCTTACTGCGATACAAAATGCAATCGACGAGCTGTACATTGACACAGACAAAGACGATACTAGGGCAAGGAGAGTATTATTTTTCCCAGCAGGGACATACAAAATTAGTTCGGCACTCAAAATTCCACCATTCGCTCACCTAGTGGGTGAAGGTCCAGACAAAACGATAATCAAGAATTCAGGAAACAATGCTGTGATGGTAATGCAAGATGACGAAGGCAACGTTGGATCAAACATAGGAAACTCTAGTGCTACAACACCAACTCAGATACAGATAACAAACATGACTTTGAGGCAATCTGTAGCCTACGGAGGTGTCTCATTAGACAGGGTTACCAACGCATATTTTAACAATGTTAAATTTCAAGGAACATTTGCTTCTGGAGGAACTGATGGCTCTACATCCAAAGGTGTTACGGTCACAAATTCTACTGCAACACATTCAACGTCAAATATTGTATTCAACCAATGCCAATTCACAAAATTTGCAAGACTAATTGATTTAAGTTTTAATTGCACTAATATCAAATTCCATGCCTGTGATTTCAAAACAGCATTCTATGGAGCACTCATCGGTGCAGAGATGGACGGTAGCACAACAGGACTAGACGATGGACCACGAGACATCCAATTTACCAGTTCAAGTTGGAGTGACATAGGACAGCAGGCTATTCTAGTATCTCCGGCGACAGGCACGACAGATGATGCCGGACCAAGACACATAGTTTCACATGCAAACTTCTATGCGAAAACTGTTGGTAACAACTTTGAAGGTGTTGGTTCAATCAGAGAAGTTCCTATCATACAGTTCGACAACGATGAATGCTCATCTGTCCAAGACTTTTTTGAAAGAACAGATCTAAGAAGATCGGATGGCAGTTCAGAACTAAACGCGGCACCTGAAGTGCAAGGTATAGGTGTCACAACAAAATTAATCAAATCACAGACTCTACCTGACAACACATCGTCGGCCACTACGATAAATGAATTTCCAGCACTGTCAAGCAAGGGAATAGTAATCAAGTATAAAATTACAAGAGGAACTCTTGATAGGACAGGTGAATTTATAATTAGTTGCTCAACCAATGCCGTTGGTTTCGATGACACGTTCACGGAAAGCGGCGCAGACGTTGGCGTTACCTTAACAGCGGCTCTTGATAATAAAGATTCAACCGCTGGAAACGAAACAGTTGCCTTCCAATTCATAACTACCAGCACAGGTACAGCGGCAACTATAGATTACCAGACAACAATAATAGCATAATACCTGTAGTTGTTATCAATTATCTTGTAGACAAAAAACTTTTTTTGTCATAATATTAGTACATAATAAAATTACATAACGACGGAGTAGTTTTAGCCAAACGATAGGTGACAAAAAAGTTAAAAAAAGATATAAACATAGATTTAGATAAATATGGATACAACAAAAACAAAAATCAAAAATAAAAATTATAAAAACTTAATGCCGAACACCAACTCTAGTACGATCAAAGTTCAAAAAAGAGATGGTAGGCTAGAGCCTCTTGATATCAATAAGATTCATTTCGTCGTTGAAGAGGCCTGTGAAGGATTGGCCGGTGTAAGTTCTTCTCAAATTGAAATGAATGCAAACATTCAGTTTTATGACGGCATGACTACCAAGGATATCCAAAATGTTTTGGTTCGTTCAGCCAACGATCTTATATCTCTAGAGTATCCGAACTATCAGTATGCCGCGGCAAGGCTTCTATCCTATGACGTTAGAAAAGAAGCACACGGGCAATACGAATATATTCCACTGTTAAAATTAATATTAAGAAACATTAGACTAGGAGTCTATGATAAAGGCATCCTAGACAAGTATTCAAAAACAGAAATCAAAAAATTTAACACATGGATCAAGAGAGACAGAGATCTTAAATTCACATATGCAGGGTTAAGACAGATATGCGACAAGTATCTTGTACAGGACAGAAGCTCGGGACAGATATATGAAACTCCACAAGACATGTACATGATGATAGCGGCAACCTTGTTTGCTGACTATCCAACAAAAACAAGAATGTCATACGTTAAGAAATACTATGACGCAATATCACAACACAAAATAAACATTCCAACTCCTGTTATGGCAGGAGTTAGAACACCTATTAGACAGTTTGCTTCTTGCGTTCTAGTAGACAGTGATGACACATTGCCAAGTATCTTTTCAAGTGACATGGCGATTGGTTTGTATGTTGCCAGAAGAGCAGGCATAGGAATCAATGCTGGACGTATAAGAGGCATCAATAGTAAAATTAGAGGTGGGGAGGTTCAACACACTGGAGTCATTCCGTTCCTAAAAAAATTCGAATCAACTGTGAGATGTTGTACGCAGAATGGTGTGCGTGGTGGAAATGCAACAGTTCACTTTCCTATATGGCACCCAGAGATTGAAGACATCCTAGTATTAAAAAATAACAAAGGTACTGAAGACAACAGAGTGAGAAGAATGGATTACTCGATACAGATTAGTAAACTGTTCTATGAAAGATTCATGAACGAAGAAGATATTACTCTAATCTCTCCACACATGGCCCCAGGACTTTATGAAGCATTCGGCACAGAAGACTTTGACGATCTTTATTTGAAATACGAAGCGGACAAAACAATTCCAAAGAAAAAAGTACCGGCACAGGACTTATTCTTTGATCTTTTGAAAGAAAGAGCTGAGACGGGTAGGATCTATATAATGAATTTAGATCACTGTAACTCACACAGTTCTTTCAAAGACAAAGTTTCAATGAGTAATCTCTGTCAAGAGATAACACTTCCTACCACTCCAATTCAGCACATCGATGACGCAGAAGGAGAGATTGCACTTTGTATTCTTTCCGCAGTAAATGTTGGTGCGTTGAACGATCTAGGAGAACTAGAAAACATATGTGACCTGAGTGTGAGAGCACTCGAGCAAATCATAGATTATCAAGATTACCCGGTTAGAGCCGCTGAGGTCAGCACAAAGAAAAGAAGAAGTTTAGGAATCGGATACATAGGACTGGCACACTACCTGGCCAAGAATGGAGTTAAGTATTCTGATCCTGAAGCATGGGCACTTGTTGACAGACTGACAGAAGCATTCCAATATCATCTACTAAGGTCAAGTTGTGACATAGCAATGGAAAAAGGTAAGTGTGAAGGTTTTGAGAGAACAAAATATGCAGATGGCTTACTTCCAATTGACCACTACAAAAAAGAAGTTGACGAAATAGTTCCGCACAAACAAAGAATGGCTTGGGAAAGTTTAAGAAAAGACATTGCCAAGTACGGATTAAGACACAGCACATTATCGGCACAAATGCCATCAGAAAGTTCATCCGTTGTTAGTAATGAAACAAACGGCATTGAACCACCTAGAGCGTTAATGTCAATCAAGAAAAGTAAAAAAGGTCCATTGAAACAGATCGCACCTGGTTTCCCTAAATTAAAAAATGACTACACATTACTATGGGATATGCCTAGCAACGAAGGATACATCAATGTGGTTGCAATGATGCAGAAGTATTTTGATCAGGCCATATCGGGCAACTGGAGTTACAATCCATTACAGTTTGAAAATAATGAAGTGCCTTTATCAGCCATGGCTCAAGACATGCTAACGGCCTACAAATATGGATGGAAAACAAGTTATTATCAGAACACATATGATTTCAAGGGAGAAGAGGAAGACGTACAACCAGCGGGTATTTCCGCACAGCAAGAGGATGATGGAGAAGATGTGATACTTGAACCTGAAGACGCCGTAAATGGCAATGATCAGATAAGTACATCCGCGGGCGAAGATGGTGAGTGTGAAGCCTGCACAATCTAACATTTTAAAATATTATGACAAAAACAGTTTTTAACCAGAGACATATTGACTTTACGAAACAGCCTATGTTCTTTGGCGAGGATGGTGGAGTGCAGAGATATGACGAATTCAAGTATCCACAGTTCGACAAACTGAATCAAACCATGATCGGTTACTTCTGGAGACCAGAAGAGGTTAGTTTGCAAAAGGACAGGGCGGACTTCCAGAACTTCAGACCAGAGCAGAAACACATATTCACCTCAAACTTAAAATACCAAACACTATTAGACAGTGTGCAAGGCAGAGGACCAAGTCTAATGTTCTTGCCTTATGTGTCTAATCCTGAACTGGAAGGATGTATTGTTACTTGGGACTTCTTTGAAACAATACACTCTAGATCATACACACACATCATGAAAAACGTGTATCCAGATCCAACAGAAGTGTTTGACACAATCGTAAATGACGCAGAGATTCTAAAGAGAGCAAAATCAGTTACGGGCGAGTATGACAAGTTTGGAAGCATGGCACTAGATTATGCCGTGGGTAAAAAAGTTGACATGTTGGAACTTAAAAAACAATTATATCTTGCAATGAACACCGTGAACTTGCTAGAAGGTTTGAGATTCTATGTATCATTCGCTTGTACATTCGCGTTTGGTGAACTAAAACTTATGGAAGGTTCAGCAAAAATATTATCTTTGATTGCAAGAGATGAAGCAACACACTTGAACCTATCAACACACGTGTTGAAAGCATGGCACAAAGGCGATGACCCTGAGATGACAAAAGCCATCAAGGGAACTGAGAAAACAGTCATACAGATGTTCAAAGACTGTGTTGAAGAGGAAAAGGCTTGGGCTAGACATTTATTCAAAGATGGATCTATTATAGGACTAAATGAAAAATTACTTGGCAAGTACGTTGAATTCATTGCCAACAAGAGACTGAGAGCACTTGGATATGACCCACTGTATGATGTGTCAGCGACACAGAATCCTCTTCCTTGGACACAGCACTGGTTGTCATCAAAAGGTATGCAGGTGGCACCACAAGAAACAGAAGTTGAATCATACATAGTTGGCGGCATCAAGCAAGATGTCAAAAAAGGCCAGTTCAGCAAGTTTAAACTGTAATTAAACAAACATATGGATAATAAAGACTACAAACCGGTCAACACCAATAAGGTCAAAGAGAACAGTTCACCTTTCACAGGTGTTCTGGGTTGGCTAGACAACAGGCTTCCGATATTCAGAATGTTCAAACACGAGTACTTGGATTTCCAAGTGCCTAAAAATTTAAATTACTTTTGGAGTTTTGGTGCAATATTGACCTTTACCTTGTTAGGCTTGATTGCTACAGGGTTGGTTCTAGGAATGCACTATAAACCTAGTGTCGCTGAGGCCTTCAGCAGTGTAGAACACATCATGAGAGATGTGAATGGTGGTTGGCTGTTGCGGTACGCTCACATGAACCTGGCATCATTCTTTTTCATTGCAGTGTACATTCACATGTTCCGCGGACTCTACTTTGGCTCATACAAAGAACCAAGGCAACTTATGTGGATATTTGGCATCGTAATTTATTTCCTAATGATGGCTACTGCTTTCCTTGGATATGTTTTACCTTGGGGACAGATGAGTTATTGGGGAGCGACTGTGATAACCAGCCTGTTCGGTGCAATACCTGTTGTAGGCGATTCCATTGTTACTTTACTGTGGGGTGATTACGCAGTCGGTGATGCGTTTCTAAACAGGGCGTTTGTGCTACACTGGCTGATAGCATTCTTGATTGTTGCTGTCGTTGTATTTCACGTGATAGCTCTGCACATGACAGGATCAAACAATCCAACAGGTGTTGAACCAAAGGATACTAGAGATACTGTTTCTTTTCATCCCTACGTGACCGTGAAAGATCTCTACGCATTTCTTGTGTTCATTTTGATTTTCATGTTCTTCTTGTTCAACTTTCCAAACATATTAGGACACCCAGACAACTACATAGAAGCCAATCCTATGGTTACACCTGCACACATCGTGCCTGAATGGTACTTCCTGCCTTGGTACGCAGTTCTGAGGGCAATTCCTGACAAACTTGGCGGTGTGATCGCAATGGTTTCGGCGATCGGTGTCATGGGACTCCTGCCATGGTTAGATACAAGTAAAATTAGATCAAGCATTTATAGACCTATCTGGAAACAGTTCACATGGTTCCTAGTTGGAGATTTCTTTTTGCTGATGTATGTTGGCGCCATGCCAGCAGAAGGACTATGGATATGGCTGGGAAGGATCGGGACTGGATACTGGTTCTTATATTTCTTGGTATTGGCTCCCGTGGTTGGATGGCTTGAAAAACCACGCTTGATACCAGAAGCCATACATCTCAAAGACAAGAAATAGTTCCCGTTTTTGGCATCCATAAATAGTTGTATGAGGCCAATATCAAGAGACATAATAGACCTAGCCAAGACAGGACATGGCTGTACAACGGCCATAGGATGTAAAGCGACACAACGTTCTGTGAAGGCAAATGGAATTGCGGTGCTAAGGCCCGCTGACCCATTGTTACCGCACACCATCCCGGTGTGCTGTCCACTCAGATGTGTTGGACATCCTGCTGTAATCAAGTCAGGATCCACGACTGTTTTCGCAGAGGGCAGGCCAGTGGCCAGAGTAGGAGATTCAGCAGACTTCGGAGCGATGGCAATGGGCTCACCAAACGTTTTCGCAGGATAAACTATGCCCGTCAATAAAGGATTATCATCACTAGCAGACAATGAACCAAACTTCTCTAACCAAGCATTGGAGAATTCTATAAATGATATCAAAGCAGTCGATCAAGACGATGGACACCAATTTATTCTTTCTCAATTTTCAGTTGATACTGCCATCAGGACTAACATTGTCTTAAGCACTTCACAGAAAAACGATGCCCTA
>Ga0209348_1000709_pt1 | contig 16791 bp, 13 predicted proteins | sample ETNvirenome_2_30_FD_184065 | JGI IMG/M metagenome (GOLD analysis project Ga0209348, IMG submission 184065) | Marine viral communities from the Pacific Ocean - ETNP_2_30 (SPAdes) (version 2) | ecosystem: Environmental > Aquatic > Marine > Oceanic | place: Pacific Ocean | collected 2013-06-22 | reverse complement strand
TGATAAAAGCTAATACAGATTGCATAGCAATACCACCAGCTACAGATACAACAGATGCAGTACCAGCAGCTATAACACTAGAAGCTATAACCTCTGGTGCAGGTATAGGCATTTCACCAAAAAAAGGTATATTGAATGTAGCTATAGGTTCTTCACTTGATAAAGTTTCTTTGGTGTCTGGCAGGTTTGTCGGTATTGTCTCTGGTGTTAGTTCTAACGCTTCCTCCTTTGAAGATGCTTTTTCTTCTTCAGCAGAAGATTCCTGATCTGCCAAACCCGACTCTACCTGTTCCAGAGAAGGTAAAAGAATTGGATCTAAATAAGGTTCCTCTGCCACAGGTGGATAAAAAATTGTTTTAGGTGGGTTTAAAATATAGTTTGTATCTGGTAAATATATTTTTGGTATGTCCACTATGATGGATTTGTTATGCTCCTACCTCCATTACTGTAATCGTGCAAGGACAACGCATATGTTGATTATAATTACCATTAACTCCTGTAGTACCTACTCTTCCGTAATAACTAGTATTAAATACTTTCATTAAAACTCCATAAGTATGTGCATTTGTATCTGCTGGCGTATCTAAGTACATAAAAGAAGCTTCTTCTGCATGATTGTTTGAACTCTGTCTAAATCTAAATGTTCCTGATTCGGCATTATTTCCCGATGCTGCACCTATTGCACCAGAGATTACACTTCCATCTTTTGCTAACTGGAAACCAACAGCATAATCTGATCCACTATTACCACCATACACAGTTACATTTATCAAAATTTTATTACTTGTTGAAGCTGCTGTGATTGCTTGAGTTAAACCTGTAATTAGTGCATAACTTGTACTATTTGTTGAGTAAACATCAGTTTTAACTGTCTGCAAAACTTGAAGAAGTTTACCACCACCAAAACCTGTAGCAGTACCATTACAAGTAACATTACCAGAACTATCTAATGAGATAGCGTCAGTTGATGCTCCAGTATGCCTAATACTGTTTACAATTAATCTACTACTCATGGCTTGGGATACTTGTCTTTAACAGCTTTGATTGCAGTTGCAAAAGCACCTGATGTAGTTAGTGTTCCAGCTACAATATCTTTATAAAGACTGTCTAGTTGATCGCCTATAGATGGGTAAATTGTGTCTGTTGTACCAGCTTCGCCTGTTCTTTGACGTTGATATAAAGTTGCAGCAGCTTCATTATCTAATGTAGTTCGTGCAGCATCTATTTTGCTTTGCTCAAGCGTTACAGATTTACCATCTTTATCAAATGCGCCAGTTGAGTCATCAATACTAACAACAGTTCCAGCATACGCTTTGTAAATAGCTTCATGGTCTAAAGCCATAATTAAAATCTCCTTTTTACTAAATTATATAAGATGGTCATTAAGCTGCCACCTCCATGACTGTTATTGTTGATTGAGTTCTTACGTCATAAGCATAGTTATCATCTGTGTGAGAACGATTCAAATATACAGTTTTTGTGCCATTTGCACTATGACCCAATTTGACAGAATAAGTTATTTGACTTGTACCACCAGCAGTATCTAAATACTGACCACCAGTTGTATTATGCGTTCCTGTCCATCTTACGTCACCAGCAGATGTTCTTGGTTTACGATTACCGTCAGCAGTTCCAGCACCACCAGTAAGTAATGACCCTGCTTTATAAAAAACCCAATTCACCTCATTATCATTATTCAATCCCATACTTACATGAGCTATAAGAAAAATTTTATTACTTGCATTTGATGGTGTGATATTAACTGTCAAAGCATCTGCACTAAGAGTTCCAGTAGCAAGACTTTCTGAAAAAGTATCAGTTCTTGTTGTTGAAACAACTTGAAGAATTTTACCTGTACCAGAAAATGATAAATTTCCAGAGGCATCTGTAACAAGAGCTTGCCCAGATGTCCCATCGGCTTGAGGAAGTTTAAATTCAACTTCACTTGAAGAAGGGTTTGATGTTGGTACAGCTATCGAAACTGCATTACCACCAGAATGTACGAGTTTAATTTTTCCTGTCATGCTGATACCTCAATCGCTGTAAGAGTTGACATTGAGTTTTGTTCCATATCGCCAGTACCACCACTATGATCTCTGTTTAAATAAATAGTATGACCTGATGTGCTGTTATTTCCATGTCTTAATCTGCAATCATAAGTTATTGCACTTGTACCCCCTGCTGTATCTACATAAAAGCCCATCACATTATGTTGCTGTTCACTATGTGTACTAAATGTTTGTGAATGTAATCTTGCAGCACTTCCACTTGCATCTGCTGTAGCTCCAGTAATAACTGACCCTGCCTTAAAATAAGCAAACCCAATATCATTATCAGATTCAAGACCTATTGTTAATTTTGCAACTAAAATTATTTGATTAGATGAGTTTGAAGGTGTAATATTTACACTTATAGCTGCACCACTAAATGATTGTTTACCTATACTTGCAGAAAAAGTGTCTGTTTTATTTGTAGAAACAACTTGAAGAATTTTACCCCCAACACCACTTGCAAGTTTTCCAGAAGTTACAGCGTTTGATGCAAGCATATCTGCATCTACTATCCCATCAGGTAAGCCACCTACAGCTACCCCTGTTATTACGTTTGTAGAACCATTGATTGATATTGGCATTAGACGAAAGTAACAGTTGAAGTAGTACCTACAGTAAGTGTAGCATTAATTGTTAAAGGGCCAGCGACCATTGCGTTATGATTTGCAGTTATTGTGTAATCTTGGTCCATTTGATTTTCAGATTCGTGAAAAATTTTCTCTCCGCCACCACCTGTAGCTCCACCCCCACCATCTGCATATTCTAGTTGTCCTACTGCTGTTGCTCCACTACCAGTAATACTTTTTACTTTTAAAAATTTATCTGCTGCTATTTGATTGTCAGGCAAGATCATAGTATAAGATTGACCTGCACTATGAGCAGGGGATTGTAGTTTTACACCATGAGAGTTTTGTGAACAGTTAAGTTGTAATTTACCATCATTACTACTTCCATCACCTTTTACTTCTACTGCACCAGAACCATTAGGATTTAATTTTATATTCCCATTAGATGTAGATGTATTTATTTCTCTTGCTTGTACATCTAAATCTCCTCCTAGCTGTGGTGTAGTATCTCCTACAACATCTGATATTTGATCTACAAACTCTAAAGCATTGGCACTACTGTTTACCTTAACTGTCTTACCTGCTGCACTTGTAAAGTTTGCAGGGGTATCTGTTAAAGACGTAAAATCTGTTGCTCCTTGACCAGAAGAAATACCTGCTAGTTTTGTTTTCTCTGCATCAGTAAAAGCATTAGTGTCAGAGTTTGCTTCATAAGCAGTTTTAATCTCAGTATTAGACTGATCTGCGGTGGCTCCTGTTTCTATTCCTTGTAACTTTGCTAAATCTAAATTTTGTAACTTTGTTTTTTCTGCGTCAGTAAATGCGTTTGTATCAGAGTTTGCTTCGTAAGCTGTCTTTATCTCTGCATTTGTTTGATCTGCGGTTGCTCCTTCTTCTATTCCTCCTAACTTGTCTGTAATTTCTTGTTGAGCAAATAATACCTGATCGCTGTTTGTATCTAAATCTGTTTCTGTTAAAACACTACCATCTTGAAAATCTACTTTTTTTGCACTTATATTTGTATCTCTTTGAAACTTAATATTATTAGTACCCGAAGGTGGTATGTTGCCAGAAGTAAAAGTAACAGTTGAACCGCTTATATTATAGTGAGTGCCTAGTGTTTTAAGAACACCACCTACTGTTACATCAACTTCTGCATTTGCTAAAAATGAAAAAGATATAGCGAAACTGGCTGTACTGCCATTTCCATTATGTTGAACTGAAGTAGCAGTAGTGTTAGTAGCCATAGTTAACTTCCTAAGTTGTAATTTTGGTAATCTTCATTCATTTTATCAAAAAACTTTTTCTTAATTTCTTGTTTTGCATTTATCCTATCCTTAAATTCTGTTTCTGACATCTCTTTCTGTCTATAAAGATTAATACCTGCTCTTATAAATTGAGTATTGATTTTATTCATTTCATTAAAAATAAGTTCTGCTGCTAATTGACCCGAATCTGAATCTCTACCTTCATCTTCAATTATTTTTTTAGCGTTTTGGTAAATATCACTATCAAAAAATCTATTCATAGCTTCTTTAATATTCATTTTATTAGGACCACCAACATTAAGTTCAACAGTATTTACATAAATTTGTAATTTACTATATTCTTTTTTATTTAATTTTTTTGGTACAAAATTCTTTGAACTTACTCCTCTAAAGTTAGAACCTCTTATAACTTCTGGTGGTGGAGACATCATTCTTCCTATTAAACCTGTAGCTTCATATAATCTAAAATTTTTACTTTCGCTAATAGGTGTTGTTGAAAACAATTCAAAACCTGCCCTTTGAGGATAAGTAACAAATTCATTCGTAATATGTTCTACTTGTGGTACAGCAGTACCACCAAGATTATATCCAACTGATTCTCTTATTTTATTAAGAATATTGTCTGCTATTTGTATAAAAGCATTTACTTTATTAAATTCTTCGTCACCATAATCTACATTTTCATTTGCAGTATCACCTGCCCTAGTTTTAGTATCTGGTTTTAAGAACCATTTTAGATCAGAATAATCACCTTCTTCTATAGCTTTTATTTTTGCTAGTTCATCTGTTACACCCATAATATTTAAAATGTCTTCTGGTGTTCTAGCTATTCTTTTTAGTAAAGAAGAATAAGGCAAAATACTATTACCAACTTGTCTACCAACATAATCAAACCATTTTTTCTTTGTATAACTTACACCTTCTTCTGGGTCTGCATTTTCTCCTAAATCTGGTACTGCTGCAATAATATTTAGAAGTTCATTTAAAGGTGCTGTATAAGTTTTGTTAAACATATTTCTACCTGCAAAAGCAACCCAAACTTTTATAAACTCACCAATATCTTTATCTTTTGTTGATAATGGAGCCATCTCTGCAAAGTCTAGAAATATTCTTACAAGAGAAGCCATAGGGTCAGGTATGCCTTCTAAGCTTTTATAAACATAAACAGGTTTACCATTTCTATAAACTATATCTCCATCTTCATCATATTTTAAAGTAGCAACACTATATGGTCGCCACCCATTTTTGTACTTAGAAATCCATTCAACAGCACCATTCTTATTAAAATAATTAGGACCACCACCTGTTAAAAACATATGTGGTGGTTCACCACCTACATGGGGGTCTTCGTTGTTTTTGTGTGCAGCCAACATTAAAAGACTTGCATAGGCATAACCCATTCTTATTTGACCAACTGTATTTTGACGAACTAAAGGATCAGGACTTGCTAAGTCAGCCCTTATCTCTGGTAATAAAATTTCATTTACAAAATTAAGATTTTGTCTTTTACCTCCTATTTTGTTTTGATAAAATTCATCTATACCAAATCCAGATTTAAAAGGTAATTGGTCAGGAAACCTTACTACCATAGGAGTATTGACATAAGGTAAATATCTACCTGCTTCTTTAAACATATTTGTAGGACTTCTTGTGAATTTTAACCAAAACCTTACAAGAGGATTTTTTATAGCCATATTATTTATAAAGTCTGCACCCTTACCAAAAGCATCTTCTGTTCTAATATCTTGTGTAAATGTTATTTGTTTACCAAATTCTTTAGCTTTTAAAAGTATTCTTTCTGTTACTAAATCAGGAATGAATTGTTGTGGACCTGCACCTAACTCTGGGTCTACAAGTCTGCCTATAGGTCCTTCTTGTCCTTTTAAAAGATAGTGTATAACTCCATCAATATTGCTTTTTATATATTTATTTAGTTCTGACCCACTAAGACCTTTTCTCATTCCTTCGTTAAAAGAATAAAATGCTGTAGCACCAATAATGTTAGGAGTTTGTACTAATGCGTCATTTGCTGTCATTAATCTACTAGGCAATCTTAATGTTTTACCAGTAAAATCAATAGCGTTGAAAGGATAATATGGTGCATCTAATGGAATAAGACCACTTTTTTCTATTACTTTGTCTGCAAATCTTCCAAAACTTCCTTGATTATCAGAAGAAATCATAAATCTTTGACTAACTTGACCTTTCATGTTGCCGACATTTACAAAATTATCTTCCATCTCCCATGATCTTTTCCATGTTTGTGCTGCAAAATCAAGGTTATAAAATAAAGCAAATAAATGTTCTTTAGCAGCTTTTAGTTCTGTAATACTATTAGCACCTGCAAAATTATTTAATGAACGCATAAAGGTCATAGCAAGACCAGAAAACAAATTTACTTTCTGTGTGCTTGGTCCTGATAAAACTGCATTAATACCAATCTCATTCATTACTCGACCAAAGCCTTCTAATCCTTTCCATACATTAATTATGTTGCCACTCTTAACTGCAACTAAATTTCTTGGGTCGCCTGATATATCTTTTATTAATTGTGATTGTTTTATTAATTCAGAGTAATCTCCTGTCTGATTGGCTTTTCTGACAGCACTTATCATGTCTTTTTTTAAATTAACATTCTGTTGTATCAAATCATTTAGAACTGGTGATACGTCCATAGATTCTTCTTGTAATTTTTTCTTTTGTGCTGGTGTAAGGTCCATTATTTCTGCTGGTTTTTTACCTTCTAAACCTACATCTGGCTTCATACCCATAGTTTTGAAAGCTCTAGCAACTCTAGTCCTTGTACTCAGACCCATTGTTAACCAATCATCTACTTGATCTAATGCTTCTATAAGATTGTTAATTTCTGCTTCTATTAGTTTTGGATTCTTAGTTTTATAAGTCTCCATTAGTTTGTCGTTTATCTTTGCAACATTTTCTGTATGCAAAATAATTTCTTGTGCTTCTGCATAAATCTGTTCATCATCTGGAAATTCATCATACAGTTTTGCTTTTAGTTGATGTCTTTCTTTTAATAATTTTGAATTAGCAATACTAACAACATTGTCATCTTTAGATGTTTTATTACCTGCTAGCAAATCTAAAGCTTTTGCTTTTGTTTCTTGTTGTGATTTTCTTTGTGTTATTGAAGGAAAAGTATTGTCATCTTTTTTCTTTCTTATGTTTGCTGCTAAAAATTCTTGTTGACCTTCTTTTAAGTTTGGATTTTTTTCAATAAAACTAGCTTTTTGTGGATTCTTATTGACATCTCCTAAATCTAATTTTTTATTTGGAGTTTTATTTAAAACAGTATTTACCTGATTTTTGTATCTTATATCTGCTGGAATCTCTATAACTAATCCTTTTGTATTAGAAGGTGATGCTGTAGCACTACCTGTTTTTTCAGTAACAAAAGCTTTTACTTTTTTATGTAGTTCTGCACCATGCTTTCTGATTTCTGCTTCTGTAAAACCTTGACTTATAAATGTTTGTAATATTTTTCTTTCTTTATCTATTTTAAATTGAGTATCAGGTGGTTTCTTGCCGAGTCTTAAAGAATATGCCATTTTATCAAAATCAGATTCAAAAATAATTTTGGCACTACCATAATTAGGTTTTGTATTTTTATAAGCAGAAGGCATTACATAAGTTCTTACCTCACCTCCTTCTGTTTGTGGTTTTACTTGTTCACCTGTAGTTTGACTTTTAATTTCATTTTCAAGATCAGTTTTACTAACTCCTTCACTTTCTAATTTTGTATTGATAGCTTCATTAGCTTCGTTAATAATTTCTACAGAGTCGTTAATAGTTTTCTTTTCTTTATTGGTTAAACTATTATCAATTTCTGTAATAGTTTTTCCATTATATTTAGTAAATATATTATCTAAACCTTCTGCTGCACCTTTAAAACTACCTCCAAAAGTAGTACCAAGACCAAATGATAGCCAATATTCTTCTGGTGTTACTTCATCTCCAAGTATATCTCTTAAAAAAGTCTCACTAACACTTAAACTACCTCCAAAAGCAGCACTTCTTCTTATACCTTTCCAACCTTTTGCAGTTACACCAAATGGAATCATTTGTATAAGACCTGCTGCTATAGCTTCTGCTTGACTTATTTTGCTATTATCACCTGCTAAATTCTCTCTACCTATTCTTTGTTTTTGTGCATTAATATTTAAACCATAACCAATACTAAATTGAGTGACAAGATAAGCCCCTATTCCATAAGGACCAAGACTTAATAGTGGTGATAAAGCAATATCAGCAGCAATACCACCACCAACTTCAATTCCCAATCCTTTTGTTAATTTTTCTAATTCACTTGTATTACTAGCTTTTAGGTCTGTAATTGTAAAGTTTTTATTTTCATAAAACTTTCTTACATTTAATAATCCTTTTTGAAACTTATCAGATTCTAAAACATCTCTTGGTATTAAATTATTATTGAATTGATTATATGAATAACCTAATTCTTTTTTCATTAACTTGTTAATGACTCTTAAATCATTAGGTCTTTCAATAGGTTTATTACTAAAACCCATATCAGAAAATTGATTTCCTTGAAGAAAATCAAACATAGTTAAGTAATTTAATATTGCAGGTGAAACCGAAGCAGCTTTTTCTCCTTCGTCTTTAACTGTCACATCTTCAAATAGTTTTCTAGTAATGCTGAAATCTTCTTCTTTAAAAGTAAAAACATCATTTTGATTTAAAAATAAGCTATTAACAGTATCACTAAAATCAAACTCAGTATTAAAATCTATAAGACTTAGGTTTTTATCAAATAAACTACTACCAAAATTTGTTTCAAAATTAGTTTCATTTTGATTAGTTGTAAGTTCTTTTTTTTCAGAACTAAATTCTAAATTATTAGTTTGTGTTTGATTGCCAAATTCTAAGTTAGCATCATTATTTGTTTTACTAAATTCTAAATTACTGTCTTTTTTATCTGTATCTGAAAACTGCAAATTTGAATCTGTCATAATTTAAAACCACCTTTCTTTAATAGCACGATCAATAATCCCTAATACATTTTTATCATAATTTGGATTGGTTGCATAATCTTCAGCTTGTAGCATTTTTATTGCTTCTTGAATACTGTTTGCATTTACTAAACCTTTATACTGTCCAAAATCATCATTCCATTGTTTTTTGTATTGCATCATCATTGCTCTGATATTATCAAATGTTTTGAAATTTGCTTCTTCTACTTGTTCACCTTGACCTCTAAATTCGGTAGTCAGTTTTCTTTCAGACTCACCTCTTGTAACTTCTGAAGGTGTAGCCTTAAGACCTAAAAAATTATTTTCTGCTGATTGAGTTTCACCATAACCTGTTTCTTCCATAGCTTGTGCAGCTACAAGTTCGGGATATTTAATACCTATTTCTTTGGCAATATTATAAATAACTTGAAAATTATGTTTTTCTCTTACAGGTGCATAGGGGTGTTCTTGTTCTGTAATAAGTTTAGTCTTGTCTAAATTTTCTATAAAATTAATATTATTCAAATCAGTATAATCAACACCTTCTGGTATCAATAAAACATCACCAATATCTATTTGATTAGCATTTGTAATTCCATTAGCTTTCATAATAGCTTCCATTGGAATACCAAAATCGTCAGAAATTGCAGATAAAGTATCACCAGATTCTACTTTAAATGTTGTTTGACCACCTTCTGAAAATACACCAAGTTCAAGATTTTTTATTAATTCTTCAGACTCTTTTTCTCCTTCGTAAGCACTTACATCAAAGAAGAAGTTGTCTTCGTTTTTAAATGTATAATTACCTGATTTAATATTTTTTATTTCTTTTTTATAATTACTAATAATTTCTTGATATTTTGTTTCTTTTTCACTTGGACTAGCATATACTCCTATACTCCATTCATCTAATTTTTTTCTAAAATCTTCATCTAAATCAAATTTTTGTTGAACATATTGACCTTTAACTTCAAGAGTAAATAATCCTCTTTGACTTAAAACTTTATCTCCTTGTTTTATAAGTCTTTTCAGTTCTGGTCTTGATTCAAACAAACCTTTATTACTATTTTTATCAACATAACTAAATAATCTATTGAAATTATCTACATCTTCTTTTGTTGCTGCGGGACCTAAAGTTTCCATAAAACCATATAAAGTTGTTTTTGCTGCCTGTTTATCTTTAAATTCACCATTGTTATATCTTTTATGAAAGTTTAACCACCAAGCATCTACGTTGTAATTTAATTCTGCGTATGATTCTTTTATAAAATCAATTTGTTCTGGGTAATCTTTTGTTAAAGAACTTATGATGTTTGTATTATTTTTAATAACTTCAAAACTTTTAGTATTGTAATCAAGTTGAGAAAGTCTATTGTTTATATCTTCTTGTTCTGATAGTTCTGCAAATTTGATTTCTTCTTCTTTTTTATCATTTATAACTTCAAAAGTTTCTTTTAGCATTACATTAAAAGTACCATCTTTATCTGTAAAATCACCTAATCTAGTTTGTTGTGGTCCTACTTTTAACTCTTTTACAAAGTCAATAAGATCATATATCTCTGCTTCTGCTTCAATCCAATCTAATTCACCATCTTCATACTCACTAATAATTGTATTAATATTATTTTTTGTATAACTAACAATTTTACTAGGTGATACGCTGTCTGTTAAACCATAAAGAACCATATTATTAATATTATCTTGAACATTACCTAACTTGACAAATTTATCATTTATATCGTCATTATCTTCGTTAATATTTCTAAAGTTTATAAGTATAGAATCACTAAAACTATTTTCAAATATATTAATTTTTTGTTCTGATCTTTTTTCTTCGTGATCTTTGAAAACTTCTTGTAAAGCTAAGTTTTGACTTGGAAAAAAATGTTCATTTAATATTTTTGGTCTTATACCTTTTGTATCTGTTAATTGAGTCGCATTAAAATCTGACAAAGCTTGCTCAAATTCTTTTGACCCAACACCAAATTGACTTAATGGCATAGGAACTACACCCTTTTCAGTTTCAAATTGAACAACGTATTTATCAAAGAAATCTTTAGTTTTTGCTTTTGATGAATTAGCTAAATTTACTGCTAATTGTTTTTCTATTCCATACTGTGTATATATATTCCCACCAATAAAATTTCTAGCAAATCTTTTACCTTCTTTTTTTTCTAATTCTTTTTTTATTTTGTTTATTTCTGTAGGAGTAGAACTTAAGATTTGATTTTGACCTTCTAATATTCCTTGTTGTTTTGCTTTATCAATTTGAAAGTTAACAAATTTTTGTAATGTAGGATTAATGTTTGATAAAGTTTTAGCCAACTCCATCAAACCAGTTTTAGGTAAAACACTTACAGGTTCAACAAAAGTTTCTACAGGACTTCTAGAACTTTGCCCTGCTGTACTTTGAAATTGTGTAGTGCCTACTTGTAAAACCATAATTAAACTTTTGCGTTAAGGTACATACCAGTAGCTTGAGTACCGATATTCAATAATGTCTGACCTAGACTTGGTATAGCATTATAAGCTTTGTTAATATTACTTTGTAGTTGGTTTCTTCTGCTTGCAAATTGTGATTCTGTCTGTTGAATATTAAAGATATATTGTCTTTGCATTGACTCTATACTTTGATTTACTTTCTCTCTATAGTTAGCAGCTTGTCTATCTTGGTCCATTAATAATAATCCTATAGTTGTACCTGCTTGCTCTGATGCTACTATAGATGATTTTGTTTGCAAAGCATCAATGGTTTTTGCAAATTTGTCTTGTGCTGCAAACTTTTCTTCTTCTGCTTTTCTTTCTGAAAGAGCTAATTGTTTTTGTCTTTTATCTGCTTCTGCTGATTGGTTGGCTAATAATGCTTGGTTATATGTTTGATCTGCTCTTTGCTGTGCAGCAGCCCTACCAACAAAAGCATTGGCTACAGTAAGACCCAAGCCTATATTAAATGCTGTTGCAGCAGTTGTACCTGCTCCTAATAATGCAGCACCAACACACATCTAGGCAATCCTCAGAAATTCGTAAAAAGGTTTTTTTTGATAACCATAACTCTCATGTAGTTTTACAAATGTAAACCCAAGAGCTTTTAACCATTTTATAGCAGAAGTGTTTTCTGCATATACATAATTATAAAGTATTTTATAAGACTCAAGTAGATTATCAACCCATTTTCTGCCTTGTCGTATTAATTGTATTCTATATTTTTTATTATCAAACAGTTCATCTGTAGCAACGCACCATATACAACCATCTTTCTGTACTCCACATAGACCTATAGGTTGTCCTTCATCATCAGCAATAGTCATATTAGTCTTACTACCTAAGAAGGTAAGACTAAGAGCATCTTCTGGACTCATACCTGTTTGATACAGAGCTTCAATCTTATCCATGACTCTCATGTTATCTACTACATATTTAAAATCTTTAAGGTTTGACTTTCTTAAATATCCCACTATATTCTTCTACTCCTTATATGAAATACTCCTTCAAATTCTGCACTAGCTAAACGTGTAGGAAGAAACGTATCGTTTTTTATATCTATATCTACCCTGTCAGACTTACTCATTATGGGTACTTTAAACGTACCTGTATCTAAATTTATCTGTCCAATAGAAGCAGAAGCAGAACCAAGCAAGCGACCAGTAAATTTATGAATCGAAGTATCTCTATTCTCAGGTGTTACTTCTACTTTAAAAAACCCTGCATCTTCATACTTAATGTAGAAATGATGTATTTGTAATCTACCACCTACATACTCAGGAGAACCTGCACCTTGTTCTGTTAGTCTTTGTTTACTAAATCTATAGTGCATTTCATAAGGTTCTCCAATAATAAACTTACTATTTCTAAAATCTCCTGTTGCTGTAATGGTAGAAGTAGAACCATTTGTAAGATTTGTAGTTGAAAGTACTTGCCCTGATACAAGAGTTTTTGTATTGCCTTGAGCATCTACAAATGTGCTTGTTTCTCCACTACCTAAATATCTACCAACAATATTCATGTTTGCTCTGAGTCTGTATGGAACTGTAAAAGTAGATAGACCAGTACCAGAGCTATAAGAAACTGATACTCCTGTTGTTGCTTCGGTTACTTTATGGTCAAGATGATATTCAAAACTAGCATTAGTTTCTCTAAACTCAGTTTCAAATGGTATTTTTTCTAGTGTTACTTTATTGGCTTCTTCTATGACAGCAAACAAATCTGTACCAATAAAATCAACATTCAAGATAGACCTGTTTGTATTGATAGTATATGTAAACCAAGCACTTAAAGCTTTTTGCCCATCTCCTCCATACAGCCATCTATACACATACAATTTATTAGGATTGTCTGAACCTAAAACTACAAGAATATCTTGGTTAGTAGATACTGCCATCTTAAAAACATTAGTTGGTATAAGCCTTGGTACATGAATGGTGACGTTTGCTGCATCTCTTATCTGTGATTCTCCTTGAATAATATATTCTCTAATACCTGCAAACGAACCTTTTTCAGTAAGAAAATAAATAGAACTACCAGAACCTACAGGTTGTGCAGCAGCACTACTTTCAAATTCAGTTGCTACTATCACGTTAGCTGTTTTAGGAGTAAGGTTATCTGCTGAACTGGTTAGCACAAACTGTGTCTGTTCGGAAAATAATATAAGTTTTTCTCCCATAGTTACTGCACTTTTTAAAATCGCAACTTTTGTATGAGAAGCTGCTACATCTATAGGTTCACTATCTAAAACAGATATAACTGTTTCTGGAAAGAAGTTAAAAAACTCTGATACTCTTGAAAGAATTACATTATCCCCTGCAAGAAACCCAAGTCTATTTCTAAAGAAAAATACATTATTAATTTTATTACCAATAAACGAAGGATTAGGTGCTGATACTATATCTCCAACAGTACGTTCACCCCATTTAGGCAAGGTATAAGTTACTCCTGATAATGTATAGCTATCACCATCTACTTTTGCAAATCTAAAATTACCATCAGCTTGACGTACAAGAACGTGTGGCATTGTTGCATAATCAAATTTAAACTGAATACCTGCTTCTACAGTTTCTTCCCATTGTCCTTCTTCTACCACCCCATCAGTTGTAGTATTATTGCCAACAAACTTTACATAGTAATTATCAAAATTAGTATCTTCATCTCCTTTGACTTCAACTACATAACCATGTGGAGATACAGTAGGTAGATCAGTAAATCTTTGTACTGAATCTTTTATTATTGTCATCTTTGTATCGCCTTGTGTATCACTACCATCTATAGAAAAATTAGAATTATCATTCTTTCTTACATATAAAACAGGACCATTACGAACAATAGTAAAACCAGTAAGACCAGAATCAAGACCAGTTTTTAGGTCAGCAGCTACTGTATCCGTACTAAGTGTTGAATCGCCAGAAGTGTTATCTGTAACTGTCACTCCATCTATCGTTACAGAATACGTTGTATTTGCTGTTGCCTGATTAATAAATATAATTGCTTTTGTACCAGTACCACCGCTAAGTGTAGAGTCCATAGCTGCTGTGATGCTTGTATTAACAACAAAAGTAAAATCAGCAATAGTAACTGTCTTCATTACACTTCTAGGTGTAGAAGTATTTAGGTAGGCAGTACCATCAGGCTTGTTTACAGTCTTCTCTGTACCATCTAACTCGTAAACTTTTACATTGCCATTACTAAATATTGCTACATATCTTTCGTTTGCATCTCTATTTATAGTTTGTATGTGAACATTACCAAGAGTTGAAGAAGACAAAGCTGTTACATATTGAAAACCGCTTCGTTTTGTAAGGCCAAGAACAGGGTTACTATCAGCATTATCTTGTATATCAGCATGATCTGGTTGTTTTAAGGCATCAGAAGATTGTGATATACCTCTCAATAATGTAGGTATAGCTCTTGATATGACGGCCATAGTTATCTAATTAAAGCACTAGAAGGATTGTAAGTATCAAAGATACTGGTAAGAGAAGGATCTCCTCTTAGTAAGTTGTGATCTGCGTTGGCATAATCTGTTTCTGTAAGTATAACTCTTGCTCTTGTTTCGTCTTGCTGTGTATAGGTTCTTAAACCATCATCTCCAACAAGTCTATCTACAAATATTCTTGCAGCTTTGATAGTCATATACCTTCTTGCTTGTTCTGGTATTTCATCAAACTCTCTAAAATAAACAACAGTACAAATCAAGTCTTCATCAAATTCGTACTTATTATTTTGTCTATCATATAGCTTTAGCCCACGTTGTATAGGGTCTAGCGTTGGGTGTTGATGTATGTTTGCGTCTACTCTCAAAATATTAGCAGGTAAACTAATTTGATTAGAACCATCTCTTGTAAGAGTTACATCTATTTCAGTATTAAAAGACCAACCTTCTGATTGAACTTCTTTGTTTACTTCTGTCAAAGTAGTTTGAGCTATCTTTACATCAACAGGTAACGTACCAGTTAAAGAGTTAACAGGTGCTTCGCCTATTGCAGCAAGCATAATGTTGATTGATTCAAGCTCGGTGGTTGCAGCTACAGTCATGCGTTTTTAACTCCGTAATAAAGTTTCGGATTAAATTTTCTTAAGTTCTCCTCTAGTTTTTGTTGTCTTGTTTTTTTCTTTTTTTTACCTATAGGAAAAGTTCTATAGAATACCCTTCCATTTTCACTAGCAATTCTTAAGGCTCTCCTGTTAGTCATGGTTTTTTACTTTTTTATTTTAAGTGACTCTCTGCCACCCATTTTTTTCTTCTTCTTTTTTTTCTTTGTTGAATGATACATAGCTATAAAAAAAAGGGTATCTAATAATAAGATACCCTATAAATTGAAATTAAGAAGCAGATAGCTTAATAGTAGCTGCACATTCTGGTCTTAGGATTCCATGACCAAGAGCGTACTTAGCAACCATCAATGTACCTTGATACATAATTCCGTAGTCAGAACCAGAGATCTCAGTTGTCATGTCCATTAGTTTTACTGTACCAACAGCAGACTTGTGGAAGACAAGACCAATAGTTTTACTATCGTCACCTGAGTAAGTGTTGTTCGCACCACTTGGGTTAGAACTTACGTTACTCTGAGGTACGTTGTTAGACATCATTATTGGTATGCCCGCAACTTGTTGTACCTTACCAGAAGCAAACGAACCATTACCCTGTGGGTTGAAGTCAACATCTACAGTTCTTGTAGCAGACTCAGCAAGTTTGTAGTACTCAGCAGGTGGTAGTACACAGAAACGATCTGTTGGAGGAATGTCTCTTTCGTCCATTGTCTGTGCAATATCATAGATAGCTGCTGCTATCTCATCACCTGTGACGTTTGCTGAAGCTGTATTACCAGAAGCAAGAGTTAGAACAATACCACCATTACCACCGCTAAGAGTAGTAGAAGCTCTGGAAGCATTAGCGATTTGTTTCGCTACGTTCTGATCATAGGTTCTAGCAAGTGCTTTACCTAATTCATCAGCGTAAGTAGCTCTTACGTCATAATGATTTTTGAGTTCATCAATGTTAGCGATGAAACTCTGTGCAATTAGAAGATCATCAATGTTGATAATCTTTTCATTTGCCTTGATTTGGTTAGCACCAACAAGAGGAGTTCCTACTGTATGATAAGCCGCTGTTGCAGTTCCTAATACTGGGAACTGTGCTGACTTACCACTTGTGATAGTACGAACTGAATGAAGTTGCTCGTTAAAGATATTGTTTCTGGCAAACGCAGTTAGCACTTCCCCAGAAAATACCTTTAAAAACAGGGCATCAAATGATGTTCCTGTATTGTTGACCAAACCAAGACGAGATACTGTAGCGTTAGCCATAGGAAAACTCCTTGATTAATGTTTACAAATTTGAGAAACTAACTTCGTTTCAATCCTTTCTCTCAAGTGGTATCTGACGCATCAGGCACAAGGATATTTAGATTTCTACTTTGTTAATTTA
>Ga0209348_1000708_pt1 | contig 16809 bp, 12 predicted proteins | sample ETNvirenome_2_30_FD_184065 | JGI IMG/M metagenome (GOLD analysis project Ga0209348, IMG submission 184065) | Marine viral communities from the Pacific Ocean - ETNP_2_30 (SPAdes) (version 2) | ecosystem: Environmental > Aquatic > Marine > Oceanic | place: Pacific Ocean | collected 2013-06-22 | reverse complement strand
CTGAAAAGTGTAAAAGTTTAGTTGATTGTCAATTAGGTTATGTTGGTATCGTTAGATGGCCAATAGGAACATTTATGAAACCTCACTTTGATAGTAATAATGTTCACACACCAAATAAAGTTGCAGCGATGCTGTATCTAAATAATGATTTCGAGGGTGGAAACTTAATTTTTGAAGATAGAGTGGTAAAACCAGAGCCAGGAAAATTAATTATCTTTGAAAATACAAAAAATCTTCATTATGTGGATAAAGTAGAGGATTCAGAGAGGTATGCTCTCTCCTTTTGGTATTATTCCGTTGAATAAATAAACTTAGACAGAATCTGTAATTAGAGAAAAATAGGATGCCTCTTTCAAGACTGGAGAATTTTCTAAAGAATATACAAGGTAACGTCATCTACGTTGATCCCAATGAATTGGATGCGACTGATAGTATTGAAAACCAAGGAAACTCCCAAACCCGACCATTTAAAACCATACAGAGGGCTCTAATCGAAGCTGCTAGGTTCTCTTATGTTGTAGGACAGAGAAACGATAAGTTTGATTTAACAACAATCATCCTTGCTGCTGGTACGCATACAGTGGATAACAGGCCAGGATTTATACCTGTTGACGTAAGTGGAAATGCAAGATATACAACAAGATTTGGAGAGACTAACCAGATATTAAGTCCTTTTGGATTAGGTAGTAACTTTGATTTGACATCGCCTGATAACGAACTATTCAAATTAAATAGTGTTCGTGGTGGTGTGATCATACCAAGAGGTACATCAATTGTAGGTAAAGACCTTCGTAAGACAAAGATAAGACCAAAATATGTCCCAGATCCAGAAAACGGCAATATCGAACCAAGTGCAATATTCAGACTCACAGGTGCTTGTTATATTTCACAATTCACTATCTTTGATGGTGATCCATCAGGTAACGTATATAAAGACTATACATCAAACTTATTCACACCAAGTTTTTCTCACCATAAACTTACTTGTTTTGAGTATGCTGACGGTGCAAACACAGTTCGTATCAAAGATAGTTTCATTGATGTAACCTCGACATCAACTGATCTTGATATGTATTATCAGAAGGTTGGTGACGTATATGATGCTGGTACAGGAAGACCAATCGAACCAGACTTCCCATCAGGTAGTCTTGACTTCCAGACAAGAGTTGAAGAGTATCGTATTGTTGGTTCAAAAGGTCAACAGGTTGGTATTTCATCAATCAAGGCTGGTGACGGTGCAACCGCATCCACAACTGTGACTGTTGATTTAGATTCAACTCTTACAGATCTTTCAATTGACACACCTGTTCGTATCTCTGGTATCAGTACATCAGGATATAATGGTATTTTCGTTGTATCTGAAGTTGTATCAGGCACACAGTTCAAATATGTTGTCGGTTCTGCACCCAATAATCCACTACCAACACTGACAAGTGCAAACGTAAATATCGAAGTTGATACAATCAACTCTGCTTCACCATACTTGTTTAACTTATCGAAGAGATCAGTCTTTGGTATGAATGGTATTCACTTAGATGGATCGAAGGTAACTGGATTCAAGAGTGGATTACTTGCACAGTTTACAGGTAACGCACTACAGAAAGATGATAAGGCGTTTGTAAGATATAACTCAACATCTGGACAGTATGAAGATTATACAAGTGTAGATAACTTACACTTAGATCCATCTGCGATCTATCGCCCAGAATATGAATCAACTCATGTTCGTGCATCAAACGATTCGATTGTTCAGGCAGTTTCTGTATTTGCAATTGGTCATAAGAGTCAATATGTAGCAGATACAGGTGGTGAATTATCACTTGCAAACTGTAATGCAAACTTTGGTGAGAACGCACTTTTATCTGATGGATTTAAAAAAGAGGCATTTACTCCAGATAACGCTGCATATATTACACACATCATTCCACCAAAGGAGATTACTGATGGAACTGCAAACGTTGATTACTTATCAATTGACGTAGACAAGACAATCGGCGTAGGTGCATCAACAAGATTATACTTTGAAGGATTTACAAACAAAGACGTGCCACCACCACACGTCATAGATGGATTTAGATTTGGTGCTGCACTAGATGATAAGATAAGATTGCAATTAAATGTCAATGGAAATGAGGGTGACTTTGTTTCTAAGGTTGTGATGCCAACAGAGACTGGTATTACAGATAATACAGGTGAGAAGAGATATGTTGTGTCAAATGCTGTTGGTGTAAGTAGTATCAGTTCAAATATTATATCTTTAAAGAGTGATCATGAATTAATTACTGGTGAATCAATTCGTATCGTTGCAAATGATGGTTTCTTACCTGATGGATTAGAAGAGGATCAAGTTTACTTTACGATCAAAGGTAGTAATGCAAATGATCTTAAAGTTGCAAGAACTTTAAATGACGCATTAGATGGTACAGCTCTTACTATCAATAACACTGGTGGTGAACTTACCGTTGTTAGCCGTGTATCAGATAAGAAGTCAGGCGATATTGGACATCCTATTCAATTTGATAATATAAACAAACACTGGTTCGTCAATGTTTCAATTGAGGGAACTGATAATGAAATTTATCCCACATTTGTGAGTGTTGGAACAACTGCTCTTGGATCTAATACACCAAAATCATTCTTTATAAGAAAAGAAAACTCAAGAAGTCTTGATGATTCAATTTATAAGTTTAGATATGTTATCCCTGCTGGAATTACAACTGCAAGGCCACCAATCGAAGGTTATGTTTTACAAGAGACAAGTGACACAACTGGCTCAACTGACGCAGAAATAGAAGCTACATCATTAACTAATATTGATGATCAGAGAAACTTCCACTTCATTAATGAGGCAAACTGGAATAGTAATGTTGCAACAGTGATGTCAGAAGAACCACATAATCTAACTGTTGGTTCTGTTGTTAATGTTAATAAGATTACATCTGGTAATAACGCAACTGGTATTGGTAGTTCTGGATTTAATGGAAGATTCTCAGTCATTGGTATCACAAGTGCAAGAGGATTTCAATACTCTCTTAATGCAGACCCAGGCACATCAACTCTTGACGCTCAGACAAGAACGGTGGATAATATGCCGAATTTCTCAAAGAATGAGTATGCACAGAGTTTTTATATCTATGAATCAGAAGAAATAAAAGAACATATAACTGGAGAACAAGATGGTGTCTATCACTTAACATGTCTGCACTATGATGTAAAACCAACAGTATCACCATTTACAAATTATAAGTTTAGTCAACCAGTTAAAGATCTATATCCACAAGTTGATCGAGATAATCCTGTATCAGATCCTGATGCAGCGATAAGTCATGCTGTATCAAAAACCATTGGTAAAGTCGCATCAAGTGATTTAAAAAATAGTATCACAAAGGATACTCAAAATAAATTCCTATTGCAAAATGGTATTAGTGTAGGAATCACAAGTATTGTTTCTGATAATGGTGCTGGTCTTGCTCACACTGCATACCTGACAGTTGAACATAATTTAAATTCAATTTTATCTGTTGGTATTGGATCATCTGGTGCTGCATATGGAGAGGGTTCTGCTACAACACTACATGGTGCAAAACTTGTTGGAGTTGGAGTTGGTAGTACAGCTGGTGGTGGTGCAACTGCAAACATCACAATCGATGCTCGTGGTGGTATTACTGGAGTCACAATTGTAAATGGTGGTGGTGCGTATGGTATTAATGACACTGTACAAGTAGTTGGTGTTACCACTGCTGCTAATCACGTTGTCGGTGTGTTAACGGTTACAAATGTCTATAGTGCGACTGATCAAGTTGTTCAGATTGCTGGTATTCGATCTGATACGAACTCGAAACTTAATAATACGTTCCGTGTCACTGCAACACCTGATTCAAAACAAGTGTCATTTGCATCTACAGAGGTCATTGACTTTGGTAGATCATTAGGAGGAGATAGTAATAATATTACAGTTGGTTCTGCAACTTCAGATGCTACAATGTCATTTGTTGGCCCTGCAATCGGTGTCACACAGATTTCATATGATATTACGACTGGTATCGCAACAGTTGGAACTGGTATCACTGCACACGGTCTACTCGCTGGATCTAAGATTAAGTTAGCTGGAGCTGGACAAACCGCATATAATGGTGTCTTTGTTGTTCAAGAAAACGTAGGACTTAGCACATTTACAGTTAATCTTGGTGTATCAACCGTATCTGCACCGACTTTATCTGGTTCAGTGTTCGGATTCCCTGGCGGATATACATCAAATGATGGTGCAATTAGTGCTGATGATGAGAAGATTGGAAGTAGAATGTCTAACTTCTTTGTTGGAATCACTACAACACTCTCTGCTGGTATTACATCTACATCATCTTCAATCAATATCTCTGATGCGAGTGCAAGTGGATTGAACATTGGTGACTATATTATGGTCAATGATGAGATGATGAGAATTAAGAACACATCAATCAATGAAGTGTTTAGGGGTGTATTTGGAACTAAATCAACAAATCATATATCAGGAACACAGATAAAGAAAGTCCGTGTAGTTCCTGTTGAATCAAGAAGAAACTCACTCATTCGTGCTGCAAACCAGACATTTGAATATGTTGGATTTGGTCAAGGTAACTACTCAGTTGCTCTACCAGAGAAACAAACGAAGGTTTTATCTACAGAAGATCGTAAGTTAGGTCAAACACAGAAACGTGGTGGAGGACAAAACTTCTACACAGGTCTGAACGATGTTGGTGAATATTTCATCGGTAATAAGGTTGTTAAGGGGACAACAGGTGAAGAAGAAATATTTGATGCACCTATTACATCTGTGACTGGTGAGGGACATGATGTTTACAAGACAGATACAGATGCAATCAAAGTTACTGGTGGTGCAAACAAAGATGTATTGTCTGAGTTCAATGGCCCATCAGTCTTTACTAATAAGGTAACATCAACATCTGTTGATGGTATCGAAGCAGTATCATTACAATTACAGGGTGATGGTAAGGTCGCTAGAAAGATTACAGTTGGAATCGCAACGCCATCAGTCGGTGGTGCTGCTGGGGATGTGGTTCTTACCACTAAACCATCTGAGTCTGGTTATGCTGGTTGGGTATTTACCACACAAAATACTTGGAGAAAGTTTGGTTTAGTATCTAAAGATGAAGATCTAGTTGTTGTAAGTGCTGATAAGATAGGCATTGGCACTACAAATCCATCTCAAGAACTTGATATTCATGGTAGTGTGAACATCACAGGCGTTCTAACTGCGACTACATTTGGAAATATTAACGCTGGAATTCTAACTGCAACTGAATTAAGTGGAGATGGATCTGGATTAACAGGTGTAATTGGAATCGGATCTGGCTTCGTGGTTCAAGATAGTGGAAGTTCTGTTGGAACTGCGGCGACTGTAAACTTTGCTGATAATCTATCAGTTCAGTTCTCAACAGGTATCGCAACAGTCGTTGGTGCTGCTGGAACAGACAATATTATCACAGATAAGTTAAACGTTACAGGTATTTCAACTCTTCAAAATGATGTTCTTATTGGATCAGGAGTTACTATAAGTCCTGATGGAGATATATTTGCAACTGGTATTACAACAGTTGGTGGTCTAACTGTTAATGGTGATTTAAGTATATCAGGTGACATCACATATGATGAGATTACTGGTAGAAGTTTAAATGTGTCAGGAGTGGGAACAGTTGGATTTATAACCGCATCAAACGCTTTCTACACTGGAGTTGTAACTGCAACCACATTTATAGGTGATATCACTGGAGACGTGACAGGTGACGTGACTGGTAACGTAACTGGAACCGCAACTAACGCTACGAATGTTACTCTTGCTGATGAGTCAACAGATACGACTTGTTTCCCATTGTTTGCAACAGGTGCTACAGGAAATTTACCGCCTAAGACTGGAACTAATCTTACATTCAACTCAAACACAGGCGATCTTGCGTTTACAAGTGCAACGATTAGTGATCATACATCAGTTGGATCTGCTGTTACATCAAGTGAATCTGGAATCGAAGTTACTGGTATTGTAACTGCAACATCATTCAAGGATATGAACGGTGTTGGTATTAATACCGCAAACGTAAGAACAGGTATTTTAGATGTCGCTGGAATTGCAACATTCAGATCAAATACTCTTGTTGGATCAGGAATCACTCTAAGTCCCGATGGAGATGTATTTGCAACTGGTATTACATCAATTGGATCAGGAATAACTCTGAGTCCAGATGGAGATGTACTCACAACTGGTATCACAACAATTGGAAAGAGAATTCTTGGAATCTCAACAAATAACATTATACCATTCTTATATAACAACTACTCAGATCTACCATCTGCATCAACATATCATGGTGCATTTGTTCATGTTCACGTTGCTGGAAAGGCATTCTATGCACATAATGGTCTTTGGACTCAGTTAGTCAATGTAGGATCAGAACTTACAGTTGGTCTTGGAACTGAAAAATACAATGTTGGTATTCTAACTGCAAGTGCAATCAAAGTTGGATCTGGTGTAACACTAAGTTCAGATGGAGACGCATTTGTAACTGGTATTTCTACTGCAACTAAGTTTGTTGGTGATCTATCAGATGCAGTGACATCTAGATGGGTAATAGGTGCGAACGGCACTAGTCACTACACGTTCACAGGGCCTGGTGGATTAAGTGCTGCAGATGATCCAACCATCTATCTTGCAAGAGGACAGACATATGAATTTAGTAATCAGTCTGGTGGATCTCATCCATTTCAGATTCGTGTATCGGATGGAGGATCAGCTTACAGTACAGGTGTAACTAACAATGGAGCATCGACTGGAATAATTAAATTTGAAGTTCCATTTGCCGCACCAAACACTTTAGTTTATCAATGCACCTCTCATAGTAGTATGTTAGGAAATATCGTGGTGTATCCAAGCATTTAATCACATAAATAAAAAGAAAAGGGTGGAGAGTGAAACCCAATGGCAGTAAATAAGAATTTTGTAGTCAAAAACGGCTTAGAGGTAGATACTAATACTCTCTTTGTAGATTCGGCTAATAATCGAGTTGCGATAGGTACAACAGTGCCTACTGCAGCTCTTGACGTTCGTGGAAAGATATTATCAGATAGTCAGGTAGAGGGTTTTGTAGGTAAGTTTGTAGGCATCGTCACTGCTGGTGCGGTTGGTGTTACAACAATGACTGCCACTGATGCAGTTGTTAGTGGATTTTCGACACTTGGAAAGGCAAACGCTACATCATTAAACGTCACAACAGGATTTTCAACAGTCCAATCATTGACTGCGACTGATCTTACTGTATCAATTGGTGCAACGGTCACAAAAGATTTAAGTGTCGGTGTCGCATTGACAGTCACAGGAGACGTTAATATTGGTGCTGCTGCAACAGTTGGAGCCGCATTGACAGTTACAGGTGGTGCTAAGATCGCAGGGGATTCAAGATTTGAGAAGGCCTTAGAGATTGGTGAAGATCTAAATGTTGGTGCTGCCGCAACGATTACAGGTATCTCAACGTTCACAGGTGCTGCTAAGTTTGCATCAAACTCAAGATTTGAGAAGAGTTTAGCTATTGGTGAGGATTTAAATGTTGGTGGTGCAACAACAGTTGGTGGTGCATTAACGGTCACAGGTAATGCTTACTTCAATGGTAACGTTGATATTGGTGGAGACTTAACCTTTGACGAGGTGAATGCCAGAAATCTTAATATATCTGGAATCGCAACGATTGGATTTACTACTACGTCAAATGCTTTCATTGTTGGTGTAACCACAACGACTAACTTAGAAGTCACAGGACTTTCAACGATTGGTATCGTGAGTGCCACATCTCTGGATGTTACAGGAATTGCAACTGTTGGTTTTGCAACTGCTGGAAACGCATATGTTTCTGGTATGACCACTACTCATCTACTAAATGTTGGTTTTGGTGCAACGATGGTCAAGGTGCAAGGAACACCAGCGACCAGAGTTGGTATTAATTCAATCGGCCCTGCATTTACCTTAGATGTCGATGGTGACATAAATAGCACAGGCACAGTTCGTCAGGCTGGAACTAGCGTCTTGACCACAGCAAGTGGTGACGCAACTGCTCTTGCAATCGCTTTAGGATAATCACAAAATGGCAAACACGTTTAAATTAAAAACAAAAGCAAATGTGGGAGTGACCACAGTGGGAATATACACTGCTCCTGCCGCAACAACGACTGTTGTGATTGGTATTACACTTGCAAATACATCTGGATCTGGTGTTAATGTTGGAGTTGGAATCACTCGTGCAGGCACAACTGAAGATGTCAAGTTACTTAAGAATGCTCCGATTCCACAAGGATCATCACTTGAATTTATGGGTGGAAACAAAGTAGTATTAGAAGCAACAGATACAGTAACAGTCGATAGCGACACAAACAATAGTGTTGATGCTTCATTGACAATTATGGAGATTACATAACGTGGCACTCACCAAAATCACAGGACAGGTAATTAATACTGCCACAGATGTCACTGTTGGTGTTCTTACGGTTACTGATACGCTCGCTGTTGGAGGAACTGTATCGGTTGGTGGTACATTAACTTATGAAGACGTAACTAATATAGATTCAATCGGTATTATAACTGCAAGAAGTACGATAGATGCACAAGGCGATGTTTCAATTGCTGATAAGATAATTCATACAGGAGACACAAACACCTCAATCAGATTCCCTGCTGCTGATACAATTTCATTTGAGACTGCTGGTAATCCAAGAGCTCGCATCGACTCAAGTGGCCGTTTTCTTATAGGAACCACCACTGAAGGTAATGAAAGTGCAGACGAATTAACAGTAAATTCTAGTGGTAATACAGGTGTAACTATAAGGTCTGGCACATCAAGTAATGGAAGTTTGTATTTTAGTGATACAACATCTGGTGCTGATGAGTATGTAGGGTTTGTTCAATATCAACATGCGTCAACAAATGCAATGATTTTTGGAACATCATCAACAGAAAGGATTCGCATCACATCAACTGGTGCTGTTGGTATTAACTCCACTAATCCAGAGAATAATTTATTAGAACTTTACACTGATGCTTCTGCTGCTTGGAAATTTAGAATTCATACCAGCGTGTCAGATGGAGCTGGATTTTACCAGAGAGCAAATGGTGACTTTGAGATGGTTCTTCGTGATGCATCTAATAACAATAATAATATTTCTGGATCGGCAGGAGGATTGCAATTCGCAACTTCTAATACTGAAAAAGTTCGCATCACATCAGCTGGAAAAGTTGGCATCGGAACTGAAACTGTCAGTGGAGCAAAATTAGATGTAATTGATGGATTTATAAACGTTGGCGCTGCTGTTACCACGCATGATGCTCGTATTCAATTCACTAGAAAGGACACAGGCATTTATAGTTGGGTTGGAATACCAACTTGGAATCCTAATGCTTTTTACATTTATGGCCCAAAAGATTCAAGTCCTTATAATGAAGTTTCAACGGTATATGAATCTAGTACATGGACTTTCTATACAGCAGGCTCTGCCAGACTTCAAATCAATCCATCTGGTCATGTATTGCCAGCAGCTAATGATACATATGATTTAGGTTCAAGTTCTTACAGATGGAGAGACATATACACTGGAGACCTTAACTTATCTAACAAAGGTAAATCAAATGATGTAGATGGCAGTTGGGGCGACTACACGATTCAAGAAGGTGAATCAGACTTATTCTTAATAAATAATCGAAGTGGTAAAAAGTTTAAATTTAATTTAACGGAGGTATCATAATGGCCATAAAATATGCTGATGGTTCTGACTCTGGTGGTGGAAGAGTAATACAAGTTCAATTTACCAATTTCGGTACTCAATATACAGGATCTACAACTCCCGCTTTAACCAATACTTCTTATGTAGCTACAGGATTATCGTGTGCAATAACACCTAAAAGCACCTCAAGTAAAATACTCGTTTGGTATGACCAATCTTGGTTTTATCAAACAGCTAGTCCATCAGATGGCACTGCACAAGGAGTAGGTTTAAGATTATATCGAGATTCAACAGAGATAACATCTAGAAGTAGTTACAATGATTGGTATCAAGACATGGGCACACAACCTAATCAAAGAATACATAGTAGAACTGCATCTCAATTTCTTGATTCTCCTAACACTACAAGTGCCGTAACTTATTCATTAAAAATAAAATTTCATACTGCTGATTTTAGTGATATAAGAGTTCAGTACACTGATGGCGGTCAAACAGAATCAAGATCATATATGACATTGATGGAGGTAGCAGGGTAAGTGATTGACACTTTTTTTACTATGATATATAATAAAGATAAAATCATTTTTTAATTATGGCTGAAGTAACAGATCATCAAAGTCATCTTAAGTCACTTGCTGATCAGCAAGTTACACTTTCAAAAGAAATTGAAAGTAAGAAAAACTTACTATTGAAAGTCACAGGTGCAATTGAGTATCTTACAGAAATTGGTGTGACTTTACCAAAGGAAGGGGAGATAACTCCAGAACCAGAAACACCCTCAGAACCAGAGGTTGTTGAATAAATAACTAAAAAGATAAATGGCACTCACTAAAATTGGTAGTATTGGTATTAACACTGGCATTCAGTTTGCTGGTGTCACTACTATTGCGACATTGAACGGATCCGATTCTGTTCTTTCAGTTGGTGGTACTGTTAATTTTGTAAGTGATGTTTCAATTGGTGGCACAGTTTCAATCGCTGGAACTCTAACATACGAAGACGTAACAAATATAGATGCAGTTGGACTTATCACTGCAAGAAATGGTGTCATAGTCGGTAGTGGAATCACATTAAGTAAGGATGGAGATATATTTGCAACAGGTGTCACAACTGCGACAACATTCGTTGGTGCATTAACAGGAGACGTAACAGGAACTGCGTCAAATACATCAGGTGCAACTGGTGATTTCTCTATAGCAGATAAGATAGTTCATACTGGAGATACAAATACAGCAATCAGATTTCCTACTAATGATGCAGTATCAATTGAAACCGCTGGTGCAGAACAACTCCGCATTAACTCTGATGGCGCCATTTTAAAAGGGACAACATCTGGAAGAGCACAGTTTTTTCATAGTGTTGTAAATCCAAGAGTGCAAATTGAGGGTGCTGGTGATTTTGACAGGCAAATGTCAATTCTAAGTTCTTCATCTACATCCACTCATGGTGGAACACTCATTCTATCTCACCAAAAGAGTGGAGGTATAGGAGGAAATACAGCTTTGTCTGCCGCTGATAACATTGGACTATTAAGTTTTCAAGGTCATGATGGAACTAATTTTATAGAAGGAGCTAGAATTCAGAGTATATCTGAAACTGGTGTTACTGCAAACAATATGAGATCTAGTTTGAATTTTCTTACAAACTCAGGAACCACATCAGCTGCAGAAAGACTGAGAATTACAGCTCGGGGTGATATTGCTTTCAATAGAGTTGGAATGAGCACCGCTATCGGTGATAATAGTGATGGAACTGGATCAACAGCCGATCCAAAAAGATTTGTTTTCAATAGTGATTATAGTAATGGTTATACAGATGCATCACTGAAGTTATACCTTTTCAATCGTAATGAAACAAGACACGGTTTTACATCTGGGCCATCGCACGACCTTCAATATCATGTCAGTGGATCAAACCCAGCAAATACTAACCTCTCTATTTCAAAACATACTTTCTTTAAAGAAAACAAAAAAATATTCCAACTCGGATACAAGTCTGGAACTGGTGAAAACGTAATCGGACATGTGGGATTAACGACTGGAACATCTAAATTAGCTTGGGGAAATCCAGTTAGCGAAGATTATAGATTAGGAACATCAGGTGGTGCCGCATTAGTCTTCGGTGTTGATGGTGATAGTGAATTTTTCGGTATTGATGGTCATTGGACAGGTCAAAGACATGCTGAGTACATGAGAATATCCAAAGAAGGATATGTGACCAAACCATATCAACCATCCTTTTTAGTTGCAGCTGGTAGAGCTGGAGATGGTTACACTGATAGCCCATATCAATTCCGCACTGCGGTTAGAAACGTAGATAGTGCATTTAAAATGGGTTCAGGCACAGGTCAGTATTCATACTATTATGTTCCTGTAACAGGATTATATTTATTTACTACTCACGCTGCATATCAACAGGCTGGTGTTAGTTTTAACACTCGAATACACCGATATAACTCTGGTGGTACGGTACAAGAAGTGTTGGAACTACATCGAAACGTAGGATTCAGTGGAAGTCACTCAGGGGGTTCTGGTAGTTGTATGATGTATTGCACTGCTGGAGATTATGTATATGTTGCTCCAGACTTTACTCCATATCATCTAAACACTACTTTAAATTTCTTTGCTGGATGCTTACTTGGATAATAAAACTTATTATAAATATTAAAAAAGGGGGAGAGTGAACCCAAATGCCGTACATAGGAAGACAATTAACGCAGGGTAATTTTATTAAACTGGATGATCTGCAATCCCAGTTTGATGGATCGAAGACGACTTTCAATTTAACAACAGGTGGCAAATCATTTAAGCCAGGATCTGCTAATGCTTTATTGATATCTTTAGGTGGTGTAATACAAGAGGTTGGAAGTGCATTTACAGTTAATAATGATCAAATAACATTTTCAAATCCACCGACTGCTGATGCAAATATCTTCATCATTGCATTAGGTAACTCAGTCACCGTTGGCACGCCTGCTGATGGCACCGTGACTGCATCAAAATTGAGTGCTGGTTTTGGTGAGTATAGTGGTATTGGTACAATTATCATGTCTGGTATCGTCAGTGCTACGAGTGTTCGTGGTGATGGTCGGTTCTTGACAGGAGTATCCGCTGGTAAATTTATATCTGAGACTGCTGGTATCGTTACAAATACACCTGTAGGTGTTAATACTTCAACAGTTGATGATAATGATCTAACTGGAATCGGTAATTCATTCAAAGGTTTATATGTTGCAAACGGAATGGTCATACATGATAGTGAACTCACAGGAGCTCATTACATTGGAACTAACTTCCGAGGTATGATGGCAGGCCCAGTGTCGATTGCTGGAACTCTGACCGTTGATGGCAACTACGTTGTAGTCTAAATAACTAAAACAAAGGGGGAAAGTGAACCCAAATGACAGTAATTAATCCGAAAAGTATATCAGGAATAACAAGCATCACTTTACCGAGTGGTGGTGATAATGTATTGACAATTCACACAAATGATGGTGTAGAGAGATTTCGTGTTGATAGCTCAGGAAACGTCAAGGTTGGTAGTGCGGCAACAATAAGTCCAGATGGAGATGTATTCTTTACTGGTGTATGCACTGCAACAACTCTTGCTGGTGCGGCATCTGGTTTAACTGGTGCATTACCAGCGCTTGATGGATCAGCATTAACAGGTGTTGCATCCACAGAAAATATCAGGACAAACACAAATGCCACGTTCCTTCAGAATATAAACGTATCTGGCATCACTACAGTTGGATCTGCTGTTACAATATCAGAGTCAGGTATCGAAGCATCAGGTATTGGAATTACAGTTGCAAATATAAATGGTGGTCATATCGGTGGGCGAAGAAACAAGATAATTAACGGAGCTATGCAAGTGAATCAGAGAGGTGGTACTACCTCAAGCCCTGCGTATGGTATAGATAGATGGTGGCAGGTTCATGGTGGATCTGCAACTATGGCACAAGATGCAACTGTGCCATCTGGGGAAGGATTTAGTTACTCAATGAAACTATCAAATGTTAGTGGTGATGTTTCAATAGGACAACCAATTGAACTAGACTCTGCTGGCAAACAAAGTGGTTTTCCTGCTGGTAAAAAAATGACATTTAGTTTTTATGCTAAATGTGAATCTGGGACTGATGGAATCTCCGTGTATGCTATGTTCCGAGAGAGTAAATATAGTGCCACTAATCAGGTTATCTTTACTGGACATGGCGCATCAGTTACTTTAACTACAACTTGGACAAGACATGTAGTGACTATGACAATTCCAACTTGTCACTCTGGTAGCACAATTGTTGCTTTTGAAATAGGTGGTATTACTGGAACCTCTTATTTTACAGGATTTCAAGCGGAAATCGGAGATCAAGCCACTCCATTTGAACACCTTAGTTTTGCCGAGGAGGAGAGACTCTGTATGAGATATTTTGAGAATGTTCGGGTTGATAGTTTTCCAATGCAGCCAGCAGGCAATAATGGTGTTAACAGTGAAACTCGAATCCCATACCAAGTTAAAAAAAGAGCAGCACCAACTGTCACAAAAGATGGTAACTTAAGTCTTACCTTAAATGGAACTAATTCTAATAATACAGATCACAGTTTAGGTGGAGGTAATACCACTGCTGCAACATATGGTATTCATGTTTTTGCTGTGATATCTGGAAGTAGTTATTCTCACGCTACTATGGTTAATAGCGCCACTTTCCTTTGTGACTGCGAACTTTAAAACTATGACTTACACTTACAAAAAACAAAAAACAGTACGAGAAGGAGAAGTTGCGAACAACATCTTACGAATAGAAGATAATGCTTTTATTCCTTTTGACTCCGCAAATAAAGATTACCAAGAATACCTCGCTTGGGTGGCTGAGGGAAATACACCACAGGAAGCCGACTAAACTAAATAACTAAAACAAAGGGGGAAAGTGAACCCAAATGGCATCAGAAATTAGAGTCAATAAACTTAATAGTCAGACTGGGGTGGGAACAATTACGTTGTCACCCACAGGAGTTGATATATCTGGAATTACAACAGCTGCAACTTTAAAGGCAACAACTGGTATTGTCACAACTTTGACTGTCACAACAGGTATTGTGACCAGCTTGAGTGCCAACGAATTTGGCGTCGGAACTGATAATCCAAGCACTGAATTAGAAATACAAGCTGCAACAGATCCAAAAATAAGATTACAAAGCCAAGAATCTGGTAATAAAAGATTAGATCTATATGTAGATGGTGGTGAGGCAGTAGGCACCATTGCAGCAGATCAATCTTCTTCACAACTTGCATTTAGAACTTCTGGTGCAGAAAGACTTCGTATCGAAGCAGCTGGAAATTTAAAATCCAATCATAATCTAAGTGTTACTGGTATTGCTACAGTTGGATCTGCCGTCACAATCTCAGAGTCAGGTATTGAAGCATCAGGTATTGGAATCACTTGTGCTAACATAAATGGAACACAAATAGGTGGGCGAAGAAATTTAGTAATCAACGGAGCTATGAATATAGCTCAACGTGGTACGTCATCTACATCTTCTGGTTTTCGTACAGTTGATAGATTTAGAATGCAATACGGTGGAACAGATGAAGCACCCACGCAAGCACAGGCAGATGTAACAAGTGGAACTTCACCTTACACATCAGGATTTAGAAAAGCATTTAAGATTACAAACGGAAATCAAACAGGTGGTGTAGCTGCTGGTGATTATATTCAATTTGATTATACTTTTGAAGCACAAGATATTGCAAATAGTGGTTGGAATTATACTTCTAGTTCGAGTTTTATCACTTTCTCATTTTGGATTAAATCAAGTGTTGCACAAGCATTTTCTGGAAGTTTTAGAACAGTAGATGGTTCAGCATATTCATATAAGTTTACCACATCTAGTTTATCTGCTAACACTTGGACTAAAGTTATAAAAACAATTCCTGGCAATTCTAATTTAACTTTTGATAATAATAGTGCATCAGGTTTGATTCTTTTCATGTTCCCATATATTGGCACTACCTATACAACTGCAAATAGTGATACTGAAACTTGGGTAAGTGCTGGAAATAATTATGCAGATGATATGACATCAACATGGTACACAACAAATGATGCGACATTTGAAATTACAGGCGTTCAGTTAGAGGTTGGCTCTCAAGCTACGCCATTTGAACACCGCAGCTTTGCTGATGAACTTCGACTTTGCCAGAGATATTACTATAAATCTACGCAATATAGTTATCCAGTTCAGAATCCCATTGAAACTGGACAAACAGTAGAAGGTGATGGTTTTCTTGGTTGGGCATTCTATAACAATACAAACTGTAGATCACCTTATTTCGATCATCCAGTGGAAATGAGAGCAACGCCAAGTGTAAACTTCTATTCATCAGCTAGAGTAGCAAGTCCAACTGACGGTAAAATGGCACTCTATACGCAGAGCGCTTGGGTTAATCTCTCTGCTAACACCGCTACTGTAAATACTCGTAGAATGGGTATCAAAGGAACATCTGCTACTAATTTTAGTGAAGGTTCAGTATATTTAATTGGTGGTGGTTTTGAATGTGTCGCTGAATTATAGGAGGTTTTTATGAGCTACAAATTTGTAAAAGATTCATTAACAGGAGAATTAGATCCAATTGTTATAAGATTATCTGATGGTGCTAATATCCCATTTGATGAGGGAAACACGGACTATCAAACCTACCTCGCTTGGGTAGCCGAGGGAAACACGGCAGAAGCTGCCGACTAAATAACTAAAAACAATGGCTTATTACATCAAAAAACAAGGTTTATCTGGAAAGGTTGTCTATTGGACAGGCACAAATGTCTGGTCTGATGACATATCTAAAAAGAAAACTTATGTCAACGAAGGAAGTGCTACCAGCAAGATTGCAAATCCAGACGGAAAGAACGGTGGATTTGTCGGAGCTGAAGTAGTATCCGAATAAATAACTAAAAAGATAAATGGCATACCTCGGTAATCAACCTGTCGTAGGTGATTCAGCAAACACTTTTAAATTACTAGATGATATTGCGTCATTTACTTTGACCTTTGATGCAAC
>Ga0209348_1000707_pt1 | contig 16820 bp, 35 predicted proteins | sample ETNvirenome_2_30_FD_184065 | JGI IMG/M metagenome (GOLD analysis project Ga0209348, IMG submission 184065) | Marine viral communities from the Pacific Ocean - ETNP_2_30 (SPAdes) (version 2) | ecosystem: Environmental > Aquatic > Marine > Oceanic | place: Pacific Ocean | collected 2013-06-22 | reverse complement strand
GTACTTTTCCTAATTCTACTAAACAGTTATATATATTTTATGAACAAGGTGTGAAAGTAGACTTATTTAGTGCAGGTTTATCTGGTTCTAGTTATACGCAGGGTGCTAGTAATCAATTTATAGATTTGGCAATGCACTTATTTAAGTTATATAAAAAAATTGATGGTAATAATACAGCTACTATTGTTGCACCCGTTGAGCTATCTAATTTACAAAGTCTTTCTACATTTTGCAGTAATAACAGTATGTTTTTCAATGGCATAATATCTAAATCTGTCAATATTGTTGATTTTATTACAAAAACATCACCATTTTATTTTTTATCTTTTTTATCTGTAGGTGGTAAATATCAATTTGCCCCAATATTACCTATTAATGGAAGTAATCAGATAGATACAACAGCATTAACTCCAACAATTACTTTTACAGAAGCAAATATAATACAAGGATCATTTAAGAAAAATTATCTTAGTGTAGAAGAAAGAAGAGAATTTATTGCAAATTGCATATATACAGAATGTATACCTACAGCAGTTGCAAGAAGAAAAACAGTTAGTGTAAGGTTTACATCTAGTGCTTTAGATTCACCTACAGAACAATTTGATATGAGTGACTTTTGTGCTGATGTAAATCATGCAATATTATATGCAAAATATGAGTTAGCAAGACGTAAGCACAGCACACATAATATAAGTTTTTCTACACCGTTATTAACTACAACACTGATACCTACAAATATTATAAAACTACAATTACAAAGAAAAAATAGTGTAGGGGATGACAGACAAGAAATAGAATATTATCAAGTTAGCAGCATTACTTATGATAATGATGGTGTTAGTAATATAGAAGCTGCACATTTTCCGTTAGATTCAAATGATAAATCAGAAATATCTTTAGAGCTAACAACTGGTACTTTTACTGTTTTACAATGACAACTTTTCCATCATTAGAACCAGAAACAAGGGCATTAGTATATGGGGACTACCCACAAAATACACATGAAGGTTTAAGCGGTGGAAATGTAAGATTTTTATTAGGTACAAAAAGATTAGTACAAAGATTAACTATCACATATGAGTATTTAACAGAAACACAGGCACAAACATTGTTAACACATTTTAATGGACAGAATGGAACTATTGAGCCTTTTGATTTATCTAGTGAAGTATGGGCAGGTTATTCTACACCACCTGTTAGTAGTAGCAGTTATCAGTGGAGGTATGCACAATCTTTTCAAATTAGTATATCTTCACCAAATAGGTATAGTACATCTATAGAGCTTATAAGCGTACCTTTATAATGGCTACATTCCCTGCAATAATTCCTACAACTAGACTATATACACAAGGTGATTTTCCTAGTGCTATACAGCAGTCATCTAGTGGTACAACAACTGGTTTTAGGCGTGGTAATAGGCGTATAAATCAAACATTACAGCTAACATTTGATAATCTTACAGAAACGCAGGTCAATCTTATAAGAACACATTATGACGGACAGAATGGAAGTTTTGAAATATTCTTTTTGTCATCTAGTACATGGAGTGGATATACAACACCACCTGTTGCATTAGTAACTGATTTTGCCTGGTTATATGCAACACCACCTACAATTTCAGATGGCATAGTAAGTAAATGGAATGTAGAAGTAGAGCTAGTATCAGTACCTGTTGATATTGGAGATTTAATATTTGATGCAGGGGATTCTGGTAGTACTGCAAGATCTTATATACTAGATGCCTTAACAAGTAGCTCAACACCTGCTAGAACTAATATAATAGATGCAAGGAACTCGGCTACAGTATGACAATTACACTAACAGCTTTACAAAAGCAAAGAAGAGATACAGCAAGTAATTGGACATCTAATAATACTGTTTTACTTGCAGGAGAATGGGGTATAGAGTCAGATACTAAAAAGTTTAAGATAGGTGATGGATCAACAGCATGGCAATCATTAGATTATGTACCTATACCAGATACAAATAGATTACTTACAGGAAATCTCACAGTAGGCACAAACCTAAATGTAAGCGGTAATGCAGTAGTAACTGGAAATTTTACAGTAAATGGTACTACAACAACGATAGATACAACAACACTAACTGTAGAAGATAAAAATATAGAACTTGGTAAAGTATCTAGCCCATCAGATACAACAGCAGATGGAGGTGGTATTACATTAAAAGGTGCAACAGATAAAACACTAAATTGGATAGATTCTACAGATTCATGGACATCATCAGAACATTTTTCTGTATCAGGACAAAAAGAAATAAGATATTTAGATTCTGATTCATCACATCATGTAGGTTTTAAAGCACCTGCTACAGTTACTTCTAACGTTGTATGGACATTACCAGCATCAGATGCAGGGGTTAGTGGTTATGTTTTGGCAAGTGATGCTAGTGGTAACCTTAGTTGGGTAGACCCTGGTTCTAGTACAAACCCTACTTTTACAGGTGATCTTACATTACAGAATGATGGAAATATTAGAGGTTTTGCAACAGTACAGGCTACATATACAGGATCAACAAAAACATTGACAGTAACAGTAGCTAGTAAAACTGCTGCACATAGATATAACGGAAGTGGATCTAGTAACGGTTATAAGATAGATGGATATGAAGCACCTTTTATTACACTTACACCAGGTAGAACATATAGATTTGATCAATCACATAGTAGTAACAGTGGTCATCCATTGCGTTTTTTCTTAGAAGCAAATAAAACAACTGCATATACAACAGGCGTTACTACTAGCGGAACACCAGGTACAGGTACAGCTTATACAGAGATAGCTGTAACAGATACAACACCCTTAGTACTGCATTATCAATGTAATACAAGTGGTCATAACTATATGGGTAATAGTGTTTCTACTAATTCTAATGTTGTTAATTATAATGATTTACTTAATAAACCAACTATACCTACTAATAACAATCAGTTAACAAATGGTGCTGGTTTTATTGATGGTTCTGCATTAAATGCGAGTAATTTAAGTTCTGGTACTGTACCTGATGCAAGATTTCCTGCAACATTACCCGCTGTAAGTGGTGCGAACTTAACTAATTTACCCACTGATACAACAAAACTACCTTTAGCAGGTGGTACATTAACAGGTGATTTATTATTAGATAATCAAAAAGATTTACGTTTTGTAGAAGCTGATGCTAATGGATCTAATTATGTAGCATTTCAAGCACCTGCGGCTATTACAAGTGATGTAACGTGGACTTTACCCGCAACAGATGCGGCTGTAAGTGGCTATGCACTAGTATCAGATGCATCAGGTAATCTATCATGGGCTGCTGCTGGAGGTGCTGGAGCTACTGGAGGAGGTAATGATGAAGTATTTTTTGAATCGGACACTAACGTAACAACAAACTATACGATAACATCAGGAAAAAATGCACACACAGTTAGCCCTGTTATAGATAGTGGTGTTACTGTAACTGTGCCATCTGGCAGTTTACTTGTTATTCTTTAATTATGGCTTTAAACATTAACGGCACTACTGGTATTTCTGGGGTTGATGGGTCAGCTTCCGCACCAGCAGTAACAGGAACAGATAGTAATACAGGAATAAATTTTGCATCTGATACTGTCAATATAAATACAGGTGGAACGACTAGAGCAACTGTTAATAGTGCTGGAAGATTTTTGGTGGGAACTGATACCGCAGGGGATGCTGGATTACATCAATTTACAATTGGAGATTCAAGTCACACAGGAATAACTTTAAGAGGTGGAACTTCATCTAATGCAAATATTTATTTTGCAGACGGAACTTCTGGTACTGATGAATATAGAGGATATGTTCAATATCAACATGGTTCAGATGTTTTAGCTTTTGGGACAAGTTCCTCAGAACGTATGCGTCTAAATAATACAGGTACTCTATTTGTAGGTGTAACATCAGAGCCAGGTCAGGGAAGTGCAGGAGCTCAAATATCCAATACAAGTTATTCTGTAGTTGCCAGACAAACTTCAGCTTCATCAACTTTCAGAGCTTGGGGTAATGATGGAGAATTTAGAACTTTAGGTAATGGAAATGCACAAAACACAAATAATAGTTATGCAGGAACTTCGGATAGGGAATTAAAAGAAAATGAAGTCGATGCTAATTCTCAATGGGATGATATTAAAGCATTGCAAATTAAAAATTATAATTTTAAAACAAGCCCTGATGTAAAACACTTAGGAGTTATTGCACAAGATTTAGAAGCGTCAGGAATGAATGGTTTAGTAGAAAATAATCCTGATGAACTTTATACAGCAAATGATGTTCTACCAGAGGGTAAAAATATTGGAGATGTAAAAGAAAAAATGTACAAAACAGTTAAATATTCTGTTTTATACATGAAATCAGTAAAAGCATTACAAGAAGCTATTGCTAAAATTGAAGTATTGGAAACAAAAGTAGCAGCATTGGAGGCTGGATAAATGACAGCAAAGATTAAACTAAACGCAGCATCAGGAGGAGGTTCAGTTGCTTTACAAGTACCTTCATCTTTTAGTAATAACAGAGTTCATTCTTTGCCTGATGTTGCAGATGGAACGATATTAACAACAAAAAACCCAATATCAGGAACTACTGTTCAAAGAGTACAAACTGCTACACATACTAGAACTGATACGACCTCCACTACATTCGTTTCTACTGCTCATACTGTAACCATTACACCAATATTTGCTAATAGTAAAATTTTGGTAAACTTTTCTGTTCTCGTAAATACAAATGGAACTAATCATCGTGCGTGTGTGGATGTATATAGAAGTATTGCCGGAGCTACCGCAACAGGTATTGCACCAGTAGGATCAAATCAAACTGTTGGAGCAAATAATAATAGTGGATTTTTTGGAGGAATAAGAGCAGATAATAGTCGTTTACAAGCACCAACTACTATAAATTATCTTGATTCCCCTAGTTATACACTTGGTAATTCAATAGTTTATACATTATATGTTAGAAGTACTACTGGTAACACAGTAGAAGTACCATCAAGTAGTAATGAAGAACCATGTATAAGTATGGTAACGGAGATTGCAGCATGATTTATACCAAAGCAAACGCATTAAATTCTTTAAAACCAAATACTCAATGGGTTTGGACAGGTGATGAATACTCTGGTTTAACATGGCTTGATTCTGGTACACCACCGACTGAATCTGAAATAAATGCTGAACTTACAAAATTAACTAATGCAGAACCTATGAAACTATTAAGACAAGAAAGAAATGCAAGACTAGCTGCTTGTGATTGGAGAGCTAGTTCTGATTTGACACTTGCAGATAATTGGAAAACTTATAGGCAAGCATTAAGAGATTTGCCTGCATCTGCAACACCTAAAATTGATAGTAATGGAGATTTAGATTTATCATCTGTTACTTTTCCAACGGAGCCTAGTTAATCATGTCTAAAGTAAAAGTTGATTCAATAGAAGCTGTTAATGCAAGTACACCTGCAATAACCTTAAACTCTACAGATGGAACGTGTACTGCCAATATTACTAATAACCTAAGTAATCGTAATTTAATAATTAACGGAGCTATGCAAGTGGCTCAACGTGGTACGTCAACTACTTCTGACGGATATAAGTTTTTAGATAGATGGCAAACAAGTGCAGGGAGCATTGGTGGTGTAACTGTCACTCGATCACAACAATCATTATCATCTAGTGATACACCTTTTCAAACTGGATTCAGAAAGTATGCAAGAATAGCTTTAGGTGCTGCTGGCACTATGGCTGCTGGTAGTTATGTAGATTTTTACCATCATATAGAAGCTCAAAATGTGGCTAATAGTGGATGGAATTATCAATCTGCATCAAGTTTTATTACTGTTTCATTTTGGCTACGAGTTTCGACTAATCAAACATTTTATTTACTTCTTAGATCAAGAGATGGAACAAACCAGGCCTATGTAATTCCTATTACTGCATCAGGTGATAATGTTTGGACAAAAATAACAAAGACAGTTCCAGGGAATAGTAATATAGTGATTAATGATGATAACGGAACTGGTTTTACTGTTGCATTTCTCATAGCTTATGGAACGGATTCTACAGATAACAGTAGAGCAGTTAATACTTGGGCTGCACATTCAGGTAGTACTTTATCTCCAGACATGGCTTCAACTTGGCTAACTGCTGGAGCGTCTACATTTGATGTAACTGGTATGCAATTAGAAGTAGGTAGTGTGGCAACAGATTTTGAGCATAAGACATTAGGTCAGGAGCTTAAACTTTGTTCTCGATATTACCAACAATGGGCTGCTATAACTAGCGGTTCAAGTAACGATAATGCTGTAGCAGTAATGGCAAATTTTAGCAGCACTGCTGCCTATGGTCGTATTCCTTTTATAAATGGCCCAATGAGAACAGGCCCAAGTATTACTCAATCAAATAACTCTTATTTTACTAATGGAGCATCTTATAGCGGTTTAACTTATACTGTATCTGGAGCAAGTCCAACCAGTTTGGAAGTAAGTGTAACTGCTTCTAGTGGAAACTGGACAGGTGGTGATGCTGGTTGGTTAAGAACACAAACGGGTTCTGGTGGTCAATTTGCCCTTAATGCGGAGCTTTAACCATGGCACAAACTAAACTATACAAATTGTTAAAAGACCCAATATCAGAACAAGTTTGTTCAATAAGCAAGGATGATGGCGGTGGGCAGTTTACATCTATACCATTAAATGAAGAAAACACCGATTACCAAGAGTACCTTGCGTGGGTAGCAGAGGGAAACACAGCCGAAGCTGCTGATTAATTAACCTTTTCGTGGATTTGCCTGGTCATAAGGCTCATTGTCACATATAAAGGGGCGATAGCACATAAAGCCATAAAAGTTATAATAGTTACAGGTACTAATGCTTTTAAAAACGCTTCTTTTATCATGCAAAAAATAATTAATGCTATTGCCTGTATTACATTTGTATTAACACTAGGCTCTATTACTACAGTTTACTTTGGTTATAAGTACATAACAAGTCCGAAAGGACAGGAAAAAATAAAAAAACAGATATTAGATGAACTAACAGGTAATATGCCTAACTTAATAAATAAACAATTACCAGAATTTACTAAACCTGCATTACCTATGAAGCCAAAAACAAAGCTTAGTATTTAATGCCAGAAATAGATACAATACCAAGTTCAGCAATACCACGCATACCTGTAATAAATATACCTGTAGAGCAATCTTTACCTAATACAAGACATATAACAAGGACATTACCACCAACCCTTACAATGCCTTGTGTAACTTTTAGAAGTGATGGTACAAAAAATAACCAGTTATTTATAGATGATCCAAGCGGTAACAGTTTTGTATGTCCATTGCCTTCTTATGTACCTTTACAGTATGACAAGAAAAAGATATTACTTGTAGAAGAAGCAAAACCACCTACAAACGTAGAACCACCCGAAACTGATGTAGAAGAGCCAGAAGTACCTAAAATACCAGAAGAAGATGAGGTAGAGTGTCCTGATCCTAAAAAAAACAATCCTAGAATTGGTGATTTAAATGCAAAAGGTACAGAAAAAGTAAGTGGTTTTGTATGGGTAGAAGAAACTAAAGAATGTGTAATACAATGGGAGGCTACAACAGCAGTTGAAAAATACCTTCCAAGCATAAATACAGTAAGCACAACATTTGCTATAACAGTAGTTGCAACTACGGCTGCTACATTAACACCATTGCTAAATAGAGTTCTAAAACCATTATTTAAGCAGCTTATAGGAAGAATAAAAAAACTATTTGGCAAAAAAGGTACAAAGTTTGAAGGAAAGAAGCCTATAAAGAGTAAATTAAACAAAAAAAGCTAATATAAAAGTAAGGCTTGCATAACGTAGGGGTATACCCCATACTGTATGTAATTATTGTTCTTTATTACTTTATTGATATGTCATTTGAAGAAGAACTAGAACAAATTGATAGAGAGGAATGGCTGGCTAGGTTTGATGATCGCCAGGTAATGATGGCTGCAAGAATGTTTTTAGAGTGGCTTTACCATCTTCCTGATGATTGGCAACCAAAAGAATATACAGAATTTACATTATGACTATGAACGCACAACCAGAACAGTTATTAATACAATTAAAAGCACTGCAACTACAGAAAAAAGAATTAGAAATGCAAATATCAGAAAAGAAAATGGTATTAGAAAAATATTATTTAGAAGGGGTCATTATGAGTAGTTTTAGTATTGATGGTGTAAAAGTAACAAGAAAAAGAAAACCTGAGAAATGGGAATATAGTAATACTACAAGTCAATTTAGGAAAGATATGATAAATGCTATTGAAGATAAAGAACAACAGGAAAGAGAAGAAGGAATAGCAGTTAAGTTAGAAACAGGCTTTACATGGGCAATGAGATGAAAACACAAGAACGAGTAATGAACGCACTACAGCGAGTGAAAGAGCTTTTATTTTTGGTTTCTGATTGGACTAAAAAACCAGAAAAAGAAGATGCACTAAGCAAAGAATTTAATGATAAAAAATTAAAAATGATAGAAGATTTGTACAAGCAGTTAGGTGAACTTAATGATAGATATATGTTTAATCATAATTCAGAGTTTGCTACTAAAGAATATATTGTTCAATACGATGAACTAAAGAAAAAAATATACGATTTAGAAAAATGAACCCACAAAAAAATAAGGGCGATAGAGCAGAAAGAGAAGCCTGTATATATCTAACAGCAGCTACAGGGCATATTGTAGAAAGACGTTTTGGTGCTGGTCAGGATAAAGATAAAGGTGATTTAGTCGGTATACCTAATACTGTTGTACAGGTCTGTGATATGAAAGATAAGAGTGAAGCAGTACTTAGAAAGCCTAGAGAAGCAGAACAGCAAAGACTAAATGCAAAAGTAGACCATGCTATTACTATGGTCAGGTTTAATAAAAGACCAGGATGCAAAGAGGGAGATAATTGGCGTGTTGTAATGACCATTGAACAGTATGCAAGATTAATAAAATGAATTGTCTTTACTGTAAAAAAGAATTAATTATCAGCGATACGCAAGAATATGAATTAGATGATACTTATGATTTTATAACGTATTTACATTGTGCAGAGTGTAAAACAGATGTAGAGGTATATAAAAAGAATAAATGAGAGTATTAGTTGCCTGTGAATATAGTGGTAAAACAAGAGACAGTTTTATTAGAAATGGACATGATGCTATAAGTTGTGATTTCTTACCTACAGAAAGACCAGGCAAACATTATCAGGGTGATGTAAGAGATATTATTAATGATGGTTTTGATATAATGGTTGCTCATCCTAGCTGTCAGCATTTGGCTTGTAGTGGTGCTAAACACTTTTATCGCAAGCAGAAAGAACAGAAAGAGGCATTGAATTTTGTACGTTTACTTATGAACTGCAACATACCTAGATGGTGTATAGAAAATCCTATTAGTGTTATCAGTAGTGCTATAAGACCACCTGACCAGATAATACAACCTTATGAATATGGAGATCCATACCAAAAATCTACCTGTTTATGGTTAAAAAATTTACCATTACTAAGACCTACAAAGATTGTAGATAAGGGTGAATTTTATATATCGCCTAGTGGTAAAAAATTACCTGCCTGGTATGCAAAAGATAATAATGCAAAAAATAGAAGTATGACATTTGATGGAATTGCAAATGCTTTTGGAGATCAATGGGGTGATGAAAGCAGACTACCTATACCAGTAGAACAACTAAGTTTATTCTAATTACTTGACAGGGGTATACCCATGCTGTACATTTAATATTGTAAACACAACCGAGAGGTTTTCCAAATGACTAGAAACTTTTACAAAACAGCTGATAGTGACTTAGGCATCATCTATTCTGATGCAGAAAATTTTAGAATGAGTCCTTTAGGCATAATAGCTGACTACACTATTGTAGATGCACCAAAAGAACTTAAAAGTGAGATAGGTAAATATAATACGTTTCCTAAAAAACACATGGTAAGAATTACAAACTATAAGGGTAATTAATTATGCAAAACTTTTTAATGATACTTTCAGCTACAGGGTTGTTTTATACAGCCCTATCATCAACTCTATATGACATGACAGTTACAGATTGTAATGCAGGTATAGAACTAGCCTGTAAGGAGGTAAACAAATGAATTTATTAGTAACTGATATTAAGTTTGATTACACTTCAAACACAAATCCCTTTCACGCACCGATTACTGAACATGGTAAGCATCAGATTGAAGCTGAAACAAAAAGTTTATTATGGGATGCTGAAAACCATACAGAATTAGTTGATGCGATTGAAGAAACTTATGGTTGGTATGTAGAAAAAGTAAAATTTGTAGAGGTAAACAAGTAATGACTACGTTTGTACCTATTACACGTTATTCAAGATGTAAACGCTATGCAGGGGCAAAAATACAATGCCCTAACTGCAATACAATTACAACTACAGGACATTTATCCTGGACAGTAAAAAGATGCCAAAACTGTAAATCAGATATAAATAAATTTGATTGGCTAATAGAAAAAGGTAAATATTCTAAGGAGGTAAACAAATGAATTACTGTATATGTGAATGTGACCCTTATGCTTTTTGGGATATTAGTTATAAACAATATATGGAAATGACACCCTCAAAACGTATGGAATACTTAAGGTCATTAAGATTATTTATTACAGAACAACGAGAACAAGAAAAAAGAGAAGAAAGAAGGAGAAGATACGCACTAGATAGATGGCTAAAAAAGGAGGTATAACAACTTAGTCGGGAAGCCTGATAGTTAGTTTTGAGACTGCTAACTTGAAAGTTATACAAAACCTAAGACAAGATAGGAAAGACAGGGCAAGAAAATGAGAAAATCATTTGGAACTTGATCAATCTCCCGACTTAACAATAAATTAAATTTTTATTGTAATTTTGTAGTGGAACCAGGGTACAATCTTGATTTAATAAACTCTACAGCTTGGTCATCAATACTATTTGAACTTTGTTTTGCTAATGCTTCCAAAAGTTGTATTATAAGTTTCTTCATTGCATTCGACTTGATAAATGCTAGAAGAATTGGTTTTAAAATAGTTAACATAATGTGTTCCTTTACAAACATATTGTAGACGTTAAATTTAATATGGTCATCTATAAGGCTGTCTAATCCCCATTGCAAAGCTAGATAGCCTTTTATTACCTTCTAGGCTTTATTTCAGCTACAGCTAGTTCTACTTCTTTTAACCTGTGAAATACCTCTTTCATATCATCATGCATATCATCTATTTTTGTTGTTAGTAATTCTATAGCTGTTGTATTTCTTACTAAGTCATCCCTTGATTGTCTACCTCGATAACTCAAAGATCCGACTGAGACGAAACAAGCCGTAAGTAAAGCCCCACCTACTGCTGCACCTATCTCAATCACTTTTCTTGTCCTAGATCTAAGGTTATTATAGGTTAAAAACCCATGTCAGAGCAAAAATCTAAAAATCCTCTACAAAAACTAAAAGAAAAATTTGACGATAAAGAAGAACAACTAGAGATACTAGGCACGTTTATCAGGTTAGGGGTTATGGTCTGGGCTGGTTTTATTATCAGCCTTAATTACATAACAATACCTGGTATGGCAAAAGATAATTCACCTAAAGATATAACATTTATTGCTTCAGTATTTACAGGCTGTTTAGCAACTTTTTCAGTGGATGTAGGTAAGAAGAAAAAAGAAGAAAAGCTAGATAAACCTAAAGAAGTTGCACAAAGTGATAATTCATACCAAACTATAAGGGTAGAAACACCTATAAAAATAATTGGTGCTACTGTGGTTGACCCCAATACAAAAAAATGAAACGATTTCTACCTTTACTGCTGTTAGCAGTTACACCTGCTTGTTATGCAGATTTAAGCCACAGCATCACGGCTTCTACAAAACTTACAGTTGGAGGCGCAAGTACAACTTCCTCAAGATTAGGTAATAGTTATAGCATTAGCGGTTCTGGAGTGGACACAAGTTACACTACTGGAGCAGGTCAAACAGTTAGTGATGGATTAGGATCATTAAATGTTACAAGTGGTGTAGCTGATGCACCAGCTATTACTGTGACCCAGAAGACAGCAGGGAATAGCTTCACATTTAGTCAGTCATACAATCAAGCTGACGCTATACCAACATCAGCAGCTACAGTTGGAGCTAATCCAAATTTTTCTGATAATGTTACAAGTATTGCTGGCGGTACAGCAGGGGATCTTGCTGGAACAGTTACGTCAGCCGGTGCGGTCACACTAACAGCCGGAGGACACAATACTGAGGCACTTGGACAAATTACCTCTACGTTAATAGTTGATTAGGTGAGGTTATGTATAGGTTTATATTGCTGCTAAGTTTTTTCAGCGTACCTGTATATAGTCAAAGTGTAATTCCAAATTTTCAGCAAGGGGTATTAACTCAGCGTAGCGAAACTAAATCTACAACAGTAGAGGACATAAAAAGTTTTGATATACGCAATGGCTACCAACTGACAATAGGTGGTGAAAACGTAAAAAGTTCTACAGGTAATGTAGCACCTGCTGGCTGGACAAAACTAGATACAACTGTACAGGGTGTAGGGACTACATATGTTTCGCCAAATTTAGATAATAAACCTACTTTCTCTATAGTAAATGAAGGCCAAAGTTTTCAATATTACGAGACACTAGAAACACCAGGTATTACTAATTACACGCAAATATTAAGGACTACTACTATTGAAAATGTAACTGATACGCTATCTACCTTTAGTCAATGAAAAGATATTTATGTTTACTACTTTTACTTAATAACCCTGTTTTTGCTAATTCTGTTAATACGACATCCAATTCGTCTGGAAGTGTTGTGAATCAAGCTGTACAAGTAGTACCTTCTAGGCAGTTTCAGTACCAAATGAACACTATTACTTGTCAAGGTGCAACATTAAATATATCTCCTTTTGTATCCACTACATACGGATTTGCAACACCTTATGAATCACATTTTGACAGGCCAGTATATTCAAGGCGTGATATAGAAGGAAACTTTGATGATGATAATAAAGCTATTGGTGACGGTGATGTTGATGCTGGATATAGAGGTGAGATTCTTTACCATGAACAGGTTAGAACAGGACAAAAACAATCTAATGTATCTATTAATGGCGGTATTACTGCTACTTTTTCTATACCACTAGATAGAACAGCAATAAAAGAATGTAGAAAAGCTATGGTTAAGCAAAATGAGTTATATGAAGCATCATTAGCTGCAAAACGTCTTAACTTTGAGATGAGTAGAGCAAAGACCTGTATAGATAATTTAAAGCAGGGTATAAGGTTTAAAGAAGGTACAGAGATGGCAAGGATATGTGCAGATGTAGAACTAATATCACCACCTAATGTAGAACATACGCATAAACTTAAGTAGATTTTTTGAAATATAACTTTCTAGCCTGTTCATAGTCATACATACATTCGTTTGGATTATATTCCTGTGTTTTAATGCCATCTGGTGTTATATAAATAACCCTGCAACTAAACAACGTAATAGAAGGATAGTTTTGATAAAGCAAACTTACATAACCACCCATCTGTAAACTATGGTTCTTTTTGCTGTATTTTTCTTGTGTTTTATAGTCAGCTAGACATAACATACCAGTTTCTTTATGCTGTAAAACAACATCACAACTGCCTGCTATATCTCTTTTTCTATCTATCATTCTTAGCTCATTTACTAAAGGTTTCCATGTCTCCCACATCCTGTAATTTATAAGATGCTCTACCCAATGTGCATAATCTTTTGCATACGCTAGTGCTAGTGTCCTATCACCTGTTTCACACCATATTTGTACAGCACCATGAATTGTAGTACCTCTTTCTGCTGCTTTTTCCATATTCTTGCTAACAAAATCACTTGTTTTTATTACATCGCTTACTGATCTAGCTACGTAGCATTTACGTTTTAGATCGTAGTACTTATGCGGTTCTGGATAAAACTCAACAAATGGATCTTGTACAAGAATATCTTTAATATTGTTTTTCATGCATCACAGGATCAAAAGTTATTTTACCTGTAAGAACATTTTTATATTTTGGCAGTTTATGTACAGGAATTGACGAAGTTGCACCACTTTTTGTACGTATTGTGCGTTTCCATTTTCCTGTTTTATTTTCTCTTTCATAACCCATAGATAAAAACCAACCACTAGGAGGATTATCTAGATCTTCTGGTTTTATAAGACCTTTTTTAACCATTTTGCGTAATGTTCTAATGCCATTACCAGTAAATAAACTATCCATTAGATTATGTTCCCCATCTCATCAAACTGTACAACCTTTTGATTAGGATGCACTTTTTCTTCTTCAGCATATGGGTTATTTATTTTTTTTATTGACTCATAATTCTTTATTGTGCAACCCTTCCAAGTACCTGCAAGAATACCTGCTTCTAACTGATGTCTTAACACCTGTTCACCATACACATCTATAAACTTTCTATATTCTGTTATCTGTTGTTTCCATGCCTGTATTGATTTACTACCTTTCTTAACCTTCCAAAAGTCATCTATAAGAGTTTGTAAATGTAATAGATCATCTGGTATTATCTTTTCTTGTTTTTCTTTTTTATTAATTTTTTCTTTTTGTTCTTTTCTTTCTAACTTCTTATCTTTTAATTCTTTATTGTTTGTATATATATAGTCTATATTATTTGTCAAATTTACCTTTTTGTTAACCCTATCGTTATAAGCATCTTCTAGAAGCATATTAATAAAACCATTGGTTGTAATGTATTTAGGCTTTATAGCTGTGATTTTGTCTATTAAAGATCTGTCTAGAATTGGTCTAGTTTTGGACATAGTTGGGTAATAAATTGACTAGGTTTGTACCACAATGGAACATATGTAGAACAGCAATACAACAGCACACTACATAGATTGTATTAAATCTTTACAAACACTATATATATGTTATCGTTAGCTCATAAGTCTACTAATGCAATGTCTTGTACATTAGCTAAACATAATAGACGTATAAAAATGCTAAGAGCAGAGTTAGCAGGGATACATGACCCCTATGAACTACTGGCAGAAGTAATAGCAGATAATGAACGATTAAGACAGTTTATAAACAATCATGATTGTCATAAGGGTAAACCATAGCTATACTAAGAAAAATATATTTAGTATATGATTAAACATATAGAACCTGGTTTGTTTTTAGATACAGAAACAGGCAACATGAAATACAGTTCTGTAATCGCTGCTTGTATAAATTATGAAATGAAACAAAGATATAAAGAATATTATGGAACAACAGTGTTAGGTGTACCAGGTATTCAATGGGGTGCCGATCTTGACTAAAGAAATAACAAAAGCTCTATGTAAGTTTATACAACAGGTAGGCACTATAGAAGAAAAAGATACTGCACAATACGGCAAGTTTGCTGATCTATCTACAGTACTTTCTACTGTTAACCCTGCATTAGCTGCAAACGGTTTAGTTGTTGTACATACAACAAAAGTAGTAGACAATAAAAATATATTAATAACTAACCTGCTGCACACTTCTGGGGAATCTATAACATCAGAAATGTTGTTACCTAATAATACAGGTGGCGGTGGCAATCCTATGCACAAAGAAGGCGGTGCTATAACTTACTGTCGTAGATATTCCTTATTAGCAATACTAGGATTAAATGCAGGTATCCCAGATAATGATGGAGACTTTGCAAACCCAACAGTAGATAATGTAACTCCTATAAATAAAAACAAAGCTGTAGGCATGCCTACATTATTAGATACAGAAACTAAAAAGTATTACCTAAGATTAGTCGGTGAATTGATTGTAAAAGATCCTAAGTTATACAACACATTAGCTGATGCACTATATATAGAGTTTGATTTTAACAGAAACAAAAAGTTATCAGAAAATATAACATTGCCAAAACACGTTACCTTTATAGAAGAATGGCTTGCTGCTAACAAATGATTAATGAACCTAACAAACCACTGGATACTAGACCTATTGATGTTGCCGCCTCTAATTGGAAGAATCGCTTTCTTGTTTCATCAAAACTTACTCCTGTCAACTACAGAGCATTTACAAAATTTTGTAAGGCTAATAACTATTCTTACTCATCAGGTATTAATTATCTGATTTCACGTTATTTACCAGAACACAATGTTTAATGTATCAATCGCAGGGCGTTTAACTAAAGACGCTGAATATAAAAAAGCAGGGGCTTATGATCTTGCATCATTTACTATAGCCGTATCACATGGCAGGGATAAAACTTCTTTTATAGATTGTCAGGTATGGGGTAAAAGATGGGAACTTATAGTAGATGCATACAAGAAAGGTAGCCTTGTCGCAGTATCAGGTGATGCTGAGTATACAACCTATGAAACAGAAGATGGACAGAAAAGAAAACAACTTAGAGTTAATGTAAACAACTTTGTATTACCTGAGAAGCGAGAGCAAACACAATCAGCTACAGTAGAAGAAACAGCTACAATACCTTTCTAATGGGTATAAAACTATCTATAGATCAAGACCTTAAACGCTTTGATAGATTTCTAAATAACAATAGAAAACAATTACCATTTGCTACATCTGTAGCTATAAATAATACTGCATTTGATATAAGAACAGCACTTAATAAAGGCACACTAGGAGCATTTAATAAGCCTACAAAGTTTACACAGAAAGCTTTTATAGTTACTAAGTCTAAGAAAACAAACTTAGTTGCACATACATTTGCAGTAGATAAGGCAGGTAAAGATAGAGCTAGATACTTACGCTTTGGTGTAGAGGGTGGACAAAGACCACCTAAAGGTTTT
>Ga0209348_1000705_pt1 | contig 16828 bp, 27 predicted proteins | sample ETNvirenome_2_30_FD_184065 | JGI IMG/M metagenome (GOLD analysis project Ga0209348, IMG submission 184065) | Marine viral communities from the Pacific Ocean - ETNP_2_30 (SPAdes) (version 2) | ecosystem: Environmental > Aquatic > Marine > Oceanic | place: Pacific Ocean | collected 2013-06-22 | reverse complement strand
GTGCAGGCATGAAAAAGAAAAAAGGCATGGCACGAGGTGGTGCTATGAAGAAGGCACGAGGCGGGGCAGCAAGAAGACGCTAGTCCTTTAAATGCCTTATCTACAAAGCAACATCCCGTATTTTAAATGCTGGGTGAGAAGAGAGTATACGCACAACCATTCTAATTATCATGGTGAGTTTATACATGCTATGGCAATTGCTGTTACAACTATTCCTGATAGATGTTTGAGTTTTCAGCTAGTGTTTACAGGATATGAAGCGGATGATGGTGAAACCGAAAATGTACATGGGGGTGCCATGTGGGCAAGAATGCCAATTACGGCACTCGTTGCAGATGTTCCTTTGGAAGAATGGCCTGAACAAATGCCGACACATTTAGCACAACCCTGGGATTGTAGTTCTCATTTTCACTCTGTTTATTGTCTTGATAGAGTCAGTTCTAGCCCCTGGTTGTGTAAAATAGATGGTGAGTTTTATACCGGAAAATATATATTTACGGTTGATTACACTGAAAACGAGATAGCAGACGATCCTGCGCAGCACAAACAAAGTCACTTACTACAATTAACAGACGCTGGTAAATGGACAGGAAATATTGTAGCTTTACCTAATAACAGGGTTAGAGCAACAAGTCCTGCTCTTTGGGAGACTGGTGAAGGTGCCCCTGATTTTAGACCAAGTCAATGGACACACAGTGCTGAAAGTGATAGTAGTTATATGGACCCAGATATTACGTTTAACAATTTATATTCGGAAGAGTAATCATGGCTACATCAGGATCTAGAGACTTTGACTTAGACGTTGCAGATATCATTGAGGAAGCTTACGAGCGTTGTGGCTTAGAGTTACGAACTGGGTATGAGGCTAAAACTGCTAGAAGGTCGTTGAATCTTATGTTTGCTGAATGGGCAAACAGAGGGATTAATCTTTGGACTGTTAAACAAGGCACACAATCTTTAACTGCTGGAACTGCTACTTACGCCTTCAATGCTACTTTTACTGATTTATTAGAGGTAGTCCTTAGAAGAGATGGTACTGATTTTGATTTAAACAGAATATCTAGAGGCGAATATTTAAGCATACCAAACAAAACAACACAAGGCAGACCTAGTCAATATTACTATAATAGACAAACAATACCTGAGATAAATTTATGGGCAACACCAGATAGCTCTTCAGATACTCTGGTTTATTATTATATTCAAAGAATCGAAGACGCAGATGCGTTGGTAAATACCACTGATGCACCTTTTAGATTCTTGCCGTGCATAGTAGCTGGACTTGCTTATTATTTAGCGATGAAAAAGGCTCCAGATAGAATACAACTTTTAAAAGCTGTGTATGAAGAAGAGTTTCAAAGAGCGGCCGATGAGGACGAAGATAGAGTTCCGTTGAAGTTACAACCAAGTTTTGAGTATCTTAGAGTAACATAATGGGTAGATATGCATCTGGTAAAAATGCTTATGGTATTTCAGATAGGTCTGGATTTAGATATAGACTTTCAGAAATGCGAACCGAGTGGAACGGTTTAAAAGTTGGCCCAGATGAGTATGAAGCTAAACACCCTCAACTAGAACCTCTTAATGCAGGTCCAGATCCTCAAGCTCTTCGTAATCCAAGACCAGATCAATATGTGGATTTGATAACCCGAGTAATTGTAAGAACAAATGTTGGTGATGGTTTTATAGGAGGAGTGCTATCTAAATTAGACGCTCTTACTATGAGTGTTGGCACTGTGGAAGTGACGACTGCTGCTTTCTCAGCATCGACTTTCGATTCGACAAGTGTTACACTTGACTCAGCTACAAAAACTTTTGACGAGGGTTAAATGGCAAAGCAAACTGTAGGGATTGGTTCTAGCGCAAACGATGGCACAGGTGACACACTTCGTGCGGGTGCTGATAAAATAAATGACAATTTTACAGAAATATATAACGCATTAGGAAACAGTTCTAGTGTCTTAACTGATATTATAGATGCAAACGGTCTTTTTGACGTAAGTTCTGGAGCTAATAAAATTGTCTTTTATTACGCTGCGTTAAGCGATTTGCCAAGTGCTTCAACGTATCATGGGGCAGTAGCTCATGTTCATGCAACTGGTGGTTTATACTTTGCTCATGGTGGTGCTTGGTTGCGTTTAAATGACGAAACTAGTGGACCAGTTACTAAGTACACAACCACAGCCGCAACTGGTTCTGCTTATCAATTTTCAGGTCCTGGAGCAACGTCAGGAGACAACCCTAATTTTACTTTCTACAAGGGTCACACTTATCTTATAGACAACACCTCTTATGTAAGCAGTCATCCTTTGCAAATAAGAACATCAAATGGTGGCTCCGCATTCACTACGGGTGTAACAGAAAACTTCAATTCAACTACGGGATTGACACAATTTATTGTGCCACATGAACCTTCTGATACTTCTTTAGTATATCAATGCACGGTTCATAGTAGCATGGTTGGAAATATAACGATAGTATAGCAAAATGAGTTTTACATACACCACACTTAAACAAGCCATACAAGATTGGACAGAAAATGACGAAACAACTTTTGTCAACAATCTTGATGTTTTTATTAAAAACACAGAAGAAAAGATATTAAAAGGTATAAACCTTGATTTGTTTAGAAAAAACGCCTCTGGGGCGATGACTTCTGGAAACCAGTTTTTAGCTGTACCGACAGATTATCTAGCTCCTTTTTCTTTATCAATTACAAACAGCAGTAATAAAGAATTTTTATTATTTAAAGATGTAAACTTTATTCAAGAGTATAATCCTAATTCATCGACCACAGGCACTCCTAAATATTACGCTCTTTTTGATGTTACAAATTTTATTATAAGTCCTACACCGGATGCAAATTATTCGAGTGAATTACATTATTACTATAGACCCACATCAATAACAGCTACGGGAGATGGAACCTCTTGGTTAGGTACGAATGCTCCGAATGCTATGCTCTATGGAGCTTTGACAGAGGCTTACATTTTTATGAAAGGTGAAGCAGATGTGCTTCAATCATACCAAGCTAAATTTAACGAGGCATTAGTTTTATTAAAGAACTACGGAGAATTTACAGAAAATACTGATTACTATAGACAAAGTGTTAAAACAGGGCAAAGAATTTAAGAGGTTTTAATGTTTCAAGCAGAGATGAATGTTCCTGACGTTAATGTGTTTACCTCAAGTAATGGAGGTCATACTAACGAGCAATTAGTTGAACTAGCTTTAGATAAGCTACTTTATATATCAGACGGTGCTCATCCAGCGATTAGAGAACAAGCTAAAGCATTTAAGGAAAGAATAGCCACAGTTATGCTTCAGTATATAACATTGGCAAGAAGCGAAGAACGTGCTACTATTGTGCATATGCTAGATAAAAATGGTCATAATGATTTAGCAAAAATAATAAGGAGCTTATAATGGCAATTACTCAGGCTATGTGTACTTCTTTTAAAAAAGAATGTTTATTAGGTGTACATAGATTTGGAACAAATTCAGCGGATACGTTTAAACTTTCGCTGTATACATCTTCTGCCTCTCTTGGAGCGGGCACTACTGCGTTTACTACTTCAAATGAGGTAAGTGCTAGTGGTAGTTATTCTAGTGGAGGGGGTAGTTTAACAGGAGTTGCACCTACGACTTCTAGTACGACAGCATTCACAGATTTTTCTGATATAAGTTTTACAAGTGCAACGATTACAGCAAGGGGAGCAATGATATATAATTCTACTCCAAGTGCTAACGATGAGTCTGGAAGTTCATTGACTAATCCTTCGTGTGTAATCTTAAACTTTGTCTCAGATAAGACATCTACCTCTGGTACGTTTACAATTCAGTTTCCTACTGCTGACGCATCTAGCGCAATCATTCGTATTGCTTAATAGGTGGTACTATGGCTCTTGTTTTAGGAGATCGTGTTAAAGAAACCACGACTACCACAGGAACAGGAACTTATAGTCTTGGTGGTGCTGAAAACAATTTTCAAGCGTTTTCTGTTATAGGTAACGGAAACACAACTTATTATTGTTGTCAGGATAGCTCTAACTTTGAAGTTGGCATAGGAACATATACAGCTTCAGGCACTACACTGGCTCGAACCACAATATTACAATCTAGCAATAGTGATAACGCTGTAAGTTGGAGTTCTGGGACAAAAACTATTTTTTGTGTATATCCTGCTGAAAAAGCAGTTTTTTTAGACGCAAGTAATAATCTAAACACATTATCATCTGGTGCTGTAATTATGACCACATTAAATTCAGACACTCCTTCTACCACTACTTCAAGCAGTGATGCTGACTTTATTCTCATAGATGACGGTGGCACGATGAAAAAGATAACACCGTCAAATTTAGGTATTGGAGATGGCGCGTCTAAAGGTTTTGCTACCGCTATGGCGATAGCCTTGTAGGAGTAGAATATGGCACAGGATTTTGAAAGAAACATAGCAAGAAACATAGGCACAGGTGCAACCACACTGAGAAATGCAAACTCAGATGATGCAGTCGTTGGTATAAATATCGCTAATGTCCATACATCTCAAATATTAGTTGATGTCTATGTAACTGCAAGTTCTGCGGATTATTATCTTGTTAAAAATGCTCCCATACCCACAGGTTCTTCTTTGCAAGTATTAGATGGTGGGGCTAAAATTGTTTTACAGACTGGAGATGCTTTGAAGATTGTAAGTAACACAGCGAGTAGTTGTGATGCTTGGGTTTCAGTGGTTGACGCAATTAGCACATAGGAAAGATCATGACTAATATTATTACATATGCTCAACGCTTTGATTCTGTTGGAAGCACAGAAATAACTCAAAACATTGAGATAGTACAATTAACTGTAACTACCACCTCTGGTTCTCCTAGATTAACATTTACAAGTGGGGAAGGTGGGTTCACTATCTTAGACATTGATTTTGTGCCAGAGAATGAGTTTCGTATTTATGTTCCTGCCCCAGGATTAAGAGCAAGCAATCTTTGGATATCTAACATGACTAACGTAAAATCATGCACTGTTTTTTATAATAATGTTGAGTAGGAGATGTAATGCCTTATATCGGTGGTCAACCAACAGCAAATTTTGTAGACATACCATCTGTAGAGAGATTTAACGGTAACAATTCTACTACCTCTTTTACCTTATCTAGAACAGTAGGAAACGACCAGGATATTGTTGTTTCTGTCGATGGCGTTATTCAAGATACAAATAAATATAGCGTAAGTGGCACAACACTTAGCTTTAGCACTGCTCCTTCTACAGGGACAGGTAATATCTTTGTAAACTTTCTTGGTCTTAATATTGCCACAGTTACACCTCCAACCGCTAATAAGTCAGACTTTCTTGGTGGTGGTATGTTTCGTGTAAACGATAAGACAGTCGGTGCAAATGTTACAATAGGTGGCGCAGAAAATGCGAGTGCTACTGGCCCTATTTCAGTTAATTCTGGTGTAACCCTTCAAGTAGAAGACGGTGGTACGTTGGCAATCATATGAGTACGTTAAAAGCAAATGCAGTACAAAGTCTCTCAGGCAGTGGCACAAATGTAACAATAGGCAATACATCTACTTATGTATCAGATGTAGGTGGTGTTACACAAAACACAGTGCAAGGTTTATTAAAAGCATGGACAGTTAATGCAAGTTCTAGTGCAGGAACGGTTGGGGATAGTTTTAATAATAGTAGTTTTAGTGATGATGGAACAGGGCAAACAACCGTAACTTTAACAAACCCGATGAACACAGCCACAGATTGGTGTGTTACTCAAGGTGCAACATTATATTATCCTTATGTCTCTAAAGCAGAATCAACCACAACACATAGTTTAGACACTGTTAGTGGTGCTGGAAATTTTACAAACGGCTCCTCAAATGGTATGTGTTCAGGAGACTTAGCATGAGTGAGATACGAGTAGATACAGTTTCAGGCAAAACCACTTCTAATGCTGTTACAATAACAGGACAACAGGGTAGTAGGGTTTGGGTAGCAATAGATGCAGATGCTGCAACGGCTGTGGCTACCGATTCGTTTAATATAAGTTCCGTCACTGATGATGCTGCTGGTAAATATGGTGGAAATATAAACTCAAACATGGATAATGTTGGATATTTTCATGTAGGCTCTGCTTGTAATGCTGTTGATGACTCAAATGATTATAATAGATATGTCACAGGACAATACGCTGGTGGAAGTATAGATGCTGAGAGAACAACTTCTGTTGCTAAAATTGGATATTATAACACCTCTTATGTAGATACTCAGGCTGTGGGATTTTCAATTAATGGAGATTTAGCGTGAGCACCTTAAAAGTAGATAATCTCCTATTGCAGAATAACAATGCAGGCACTGGCAGGATTTTAGAAACGATCTGTGGTATGGCTGATGGTAGAAGTATAACTACGTTAAGCGGTACACATTCATTAGAAAATGTTACAACTTATCAAGCTTTGTCAACTACGTTCACGGATATAACAGGTTCAAAAATAAATTATCTTCCTCCCGAAGGAACAAAAACAGTAGTTTACAAGTTTTCCTATCACGAAAGTTATGCTGGGAATACTTTCGTTTTATATCATACACAATTAATGATAGATGATGTGGAAGTAACTAAAGCAAGAAACACAGTTTATTTAAGTTATATGGCAGGAAAAAGAACTTTTTATTACGCAATAAATTGCGTTGGAAGCTCTGATGACTCAACAACTGGTACATTTACTTCTTGGACAAGTCAAAAAGAATTAAAATTACAAATGCGTGAATATAGTTCAAGCTATAATACACAGTTACATAACACATACTGGTGGGCAGGAGCGGGCAGTGAAAATCTTACTTTACCAATGTTAGAAATAGTAGCAATAGGATAAATAATGGATACACCACAATTTCAAGGCACACATTTATTTGACAGACTATGTTGGGCTAAAGAAAACCTAGACGGAGTACAATCAGACTACCGTGTAGTATATGAGGACAAGATAGACGAATGTGCAAAGATACTTGTTCCTGACCCTAATTGGATGGCGTGTGCTTTACAGGGTGGTATATTGCCTCCTGTTTGGGTATACTGGGAATTAAAGAAAGATGAAGCTCAACCTGATTTTAAAAAACATACTCGTGGGTATTTGTTACATCAGACAGAGCCTGTTGAGGCAATGACAGAGGAAGAGGCAATAGAATACTTAATTCAAAAGGACATACCAGAACACGTTTGGAAGAATTGGGATGAAGGTAATCGTCCAAAGATGGTTATCTGTAGGAAGAATCAACTTCCTACAACAAGAGAGTGGAGAAACGCTTGGCGTATCTCTGAAGAACTAGCCGCGTAAAGGAGATTTAGATGGCTGTAACAACATATATAGTAGATAAGGACGGCAAACAGGCAAATGCCGCTAGTGTTACTAAGCCGTCTGATCGTCATTTTCGTGGTGCTTGGGTGCTAGATGGTAGTGTAATATCAGAAGACCTAGATACTGCAAAAACTATTTTTAAAGATAAAATAAGAGAAGTTCGTGCGCCTTTGTTAGAAGCAGAAGACGTTGCGTATATGAAAGCACTTGAGGCAGATGATGCAACAGCAAAAGCTGCTTCAGTAAAAAAGAAAACAGACCTTCGTAACGCTCCTGCCGCAAGCGCAATAACAAACGCAAAAAGTATAGCTGAATTAAAAGCAGCATGGGATACAAGTGTATTAGGGGCAAGCCCATACGCATAGGAGTAGGCTATGGCACTAACACAAGTTAGACCAGCAGGATTAGAAACACTTCCTTCAGGTTCTATTTTACAAGTGCAGTATACGCAGTATATTACTGCTACTTCTGTAAGTAACAGTGCTAATACTGATACAGCAATTGATGAATTAGCAGTAAACATAACTCCTAAATTTAGTGATTCAATTATTAAGCTTGAGGGGTATTTGTCACACGAACACTCTAATGTTAACTTTGCGGCTAACGCTATGACTTTTTTCTTTAGAGGGTCTACAAAACTATCTCCTGCTGCTGCTTCTAGTAGACGAGTGGGAATAGCCGTGCCACTTATAAGTTATCATCAAAATGCAGGGTCTACGATAGATGGGTTTACTTTAACTTGGTTTGATAATGCTCATAGTACAACTTCACAAATTACTTATAAAATAGGTTTTACAACACTTTATGCTGGAACTATGTACATTAATAGAACAGTTACAGATACTGATAGTAATGAGTATGAAAGAGGTGCTTCTTTCATTTCAGCTACGGAGATAAAAGCGTAATGCCATATATAGGAAAAAGCCCAACCAATGGTGTAAGAACGAGGTTTCTATATACAGCCACAGATGGACAAACAGCATTTTCTGGAAGTGATAGTGCATCTAATACCCTTACATATACAGATGGTATGTTCATGGACGTATATCAGAATGGGGTTTTGCTTAAACCAACCACTGATTATGCGGCAACAAATGGCACAACTGTAACGCTAACAACAGGCGCACAAGGTAATGATGTCCTTGAGATGATTGTGTATGATGTGTTTAGTGTTGCAGAAAACTACACTAAAACGGAGTCTGACACTCGATATCCGTTCAAAGGTAATAACAGTATTATACGTCTTAATGGTCAGACAATAAGCAATGATCTTACAATAGACAGTGATGAAAATGGTTTATCTGCTGGGCCTATTACACAAAGCGCAACCGTTACTGTTAATGGCTACTGGAGTATTGTATGACCAGTGTATTAAATGTAGATACGATTGCAGCAAAAGATGGCACTAGTCGTGTTGCACTTACTAAACAAGAAGCAGCAATAGTTTTGTTTGGAATGAATACGAATAGCACAACTTATATGGGTATAGCTCAAAATGACGTGTCTCCAAAAAATTTAAACATAAGTAGTGGAGAAGATGGTGGAACAGGAAGAATAAATGGTAATCTAACGGCAAGTTTAGATACAGTTAGTGCTATTTATCCTTCAGGTGCTATAGCCGCCAATAATTCTTGCACAATAGACGCTGGTGCAACAACTACAGGAAAAATATTTTGTCAAATGCACGATAATGATACTAGTAATATCGGAGACAGATTAGGTTTTATGTGTGTATTTGGAGACTTGGCGTAATGGCTAGTATTTTAAAAGTGGACAGCATAGGCAAGACAACAGGTTCTACTCAAGATACCATGGCTGGTATGGCAAAGGCTTGGGGAGATTTTGACGCTACTGGAACACCTCATGCAGATAATAGTTTTAACTTTAGTAGCGTGACAGATGTTTCATCCGCTAAATTTGAGGCGGCTTTTACAAATAATATGGCTAACGTAAATTATGCTGCGGCAAGTATGGCAGGGGACGCAGGAGCAAGTGATAACGATAATTTTTCTGTCAAATATGATTATCCTGATACTAAAAAACTTACAACAGGTGTTGGGCTAATAGCAGGAAGTGATGACGGTGCTTATAATGAATTTACCGATGTAGGATATATACAAATGGGAGATTTAGCATGAGCAGAGCAGCTGATTTAGCAAATCTCATAGCAAGTGGTAATACAACAATCTTTGGTGAGGCTGGTGTTACATCTAGTGATTCTACTGGTAAGACTACAAATCTACAGCAGGGTTTGGCGAAATGTTGGTCTAATTTTAATGGCACGGATGATACCATAAGAGACAGTTTAAATGTGTCTACTTTAACAGATAGAAATAGTGGTCTTTGGACTTTAACAGTAACTAATAATTTTGGGAATGATGATTATTCAGGTTCAGGTTCTGCGGCTGATTCTTATCCTGATGCAGATGCAAGGAACAGAATGATTTTAAATATGCCTAATTCTGCTTCTGAAATTTATATAAATGGTTTTAATACAAGCGGAAGTGCTGACTCTACTTTGGTTTATATAAGCAGTTCTAATCACGGAGACTTAGCGTAATGGCAAGCGAACTTAGAGTAAATACACTAAAGGATGCCAGTGGTAATAACTCTATTGCTACCTCTTTTGTGGCAGGGGGTAGTGCTAAAGCATATGGAATGATTGATGGTACAGGAACAGCAGGAGTAATTACAAATTCTTCTTTAAATGCCGCTACAATGACAGACAACGGAACTGGTGATTATACTTTTAATTTAACTAGTAACATGGGTAACACCACTTATATGTTTGTGATAAACAGTCATAATGAGACAACAGGTGTTAGTGCTAGAACTTCTTCTAAGTATACAGATGGGCAAACTGCTGGGGCATTTAGATTTACTGTTGGATATCCAAGTAATACATCTGGTGGAGCAACAATATACGATGAAGATTTTAATCCAATACTGCTGTTTGGAGACTTAGCATAGGAGGTTAAAGATGGCGTTGCCTTTTTCAGCGTTTTCAGAACGTCCTTTTGCTGATGCTGACCAAGTAACCACCCCTGCTTCTGGCACTTGGGGTGGAGATGCCTGGGGCGATGGTGGTTGGGGCGGTGCAATCGGTGTTGCTGTCTCTGTTACAGGTGTTGCTGCCACTTCGGCTGTTGGCAACGAGACTGTTACAGGTGGAAGTTCAGTAACAGTAACAGGGCAATCGGCCACTTCGGCTGTTGGCAACGAAACAGTAACAGGTGGAAGTTCAGTAACAGTAACAGGATTATCCGCTACTTCTGCTGTTGGCAACGAAACGGTAACTGGGTCAAGCTCTGTCTCTCTCACTGGATTATCCGCTACTTCTGCTGTTGGCAACGAGACCGTAACTGGCACAAGCTCGACAGCCCTAACAGGTATCGCAGCAACGGGTGGTGTTGGCTCTGTTACTGTATTAGGCGCAGGTATCGCAGGCGTGTCTGGTACAGGTGCTACTCTAAATGTTGGCGAGGAAACCGTAACGGGTTCAGCTAATGTATCTGTGACAGGGCTTTCCGCTACAGGTTCAGTTGGTAACGAAACCACTTCAATTTCAGTATCTATCGCAGTTACAGGATTATCTGCAACAGGATCAGTTGGTAACGAAACGGTGACTGGCACAGCATCGGTTTCACCTACAGGGTTATCTGCAACAGGATCAGTTGGTAACGAAACGGTAGTTGCAAGTTCAACTTTAAGTGTTACAGGAGTATCTGCCACAGGATCAGTTGGTAATGAAACAGTGGTAGCGGGAGCATCTACATCTCCCACAGGAGCATCTGCCACAGGTTCAGTGGGTGATCTTACTGTATCTCTCGAAACGCCCGTATCTGTTACTGGTGTATTTGCTACAGGAGGTTTAAGTTCTGTTGTTGTTAGCACTAGTTTAGACAGTAGCGTTATAGTCAGTGGTTTTGCTGCAACCGCTAGTTTAGGTAGCGTTACCGTTTCTGCGACTGAAAATGTCACCGTTAGTCCAACAGGTGTTTCCTCCACTTCAGCAGTAGGAGATGAAACGGTAAGTGGCAGTTCAACATTTACTACCACGGGTGAGCAAGCTGTTGGTCAAACAGGCGATATGAACATAAGTGGGGCCTCTGTGACAGGGGTGTCAGGAACAGCCTCCACTCTTGATGTTGGTGACGAAACCGTTGTTGGTACGGCTAACATATCTCCAACAGGAGTAGAGGCAACAGGGGAAGTTGGCTCTGTTGTAATCGAATCAAGGTATGATGTAACTGGCGTTGAGGCTGATGGTAATGTAGGAACCGTTACGGTTACAGCAAGTTCTGTGTCAACAGCCACAGGAGAAGAAGCAACTGGCGTTACTGGAGACGGAACAGTAACTGGTGATTCTTCTTTAGTTCTTACGGGAGAAGAAGCAACTGGTGTCTTAGGGGAAGCAACTATAGCAGCAGGAGCCTCTGTCAGCACAACAGGGGAAGAAGCTACAGGAGCTTCAGGAACCCCAACTATAGTAGCAGGGGCAATCACAACTGTTACAGGAACAGAAGCTACAACTGCTGTTAATGACGTAACCGTAACAGCAGGAGCAACCGTAGATGTTACAGGGCTAGAAGCCACTGGTGAAGTTGGCGATGAAATCGTTACTGGAGATTCATCGCTAACATTAAGTGGTGAGGAAGCAACAGGTGAAGTTGGTGACGAAACTGTTGCTATAAGTATCACTGTTGTAATTACTAATGTTCCAGAGCTTACATCTTCTATAGGAAATGAAACCGTAAGCGCAGGTGCAAATGTTGATGCAACGGGTGAAGAGGCCACAGGTGCAGTTGGTGACGAAACTGTAACAGGGGATGCTTCCCTTACCTTATCTGGACAAGAGGCCACAGGTGCAGTTGGTGACGAAACTGTTGAAACAATTACGATTGTACCTGTAACAGGTGTTTCTGCTAACGCAACAGTTGGCACAGTAACTGTAACAGGACAGTCCGTTGTTACACTAACAGGATTGTCAACGACAGCGATTCTTGGTAATGTAGTCGTGTGGGGAAGGATAGTTCCTGATCAGAATGCAAACTATTCAGAGATTGTTCCGTCCCAAACACCGTCTTGGAGTGAGGAAACTGCTTCTCAAACTCCTAGTTGGTCAGAAACAAGCGCAAGTCAATCTCCATCTTGGAGTGAAGAGGAACCGTCACAAAACCCTAACTGGACAGAGGAAGCCGCATAATGGCAAGTTCATATACAACAAACCTTGGCATCGAAAAACCAGCAACTGGTGAACAATCAGGTACATGGGGTGCTACAACAAATACAAACTTTGATATATTAGACCAAGCGATAGATGGCATCATATCTATAACGCTATCAAGTGCTGGGTCTTCTGGATCTCCTAATTCATTACCTATCAGTGATGGAGCCGTATCAAATGGTCGTAATAAATTCATTGAGTTCACAGATGGTGGAGACTTAGGTGCTACCGCATATGTGCAACTAACACCTAATGATGCAGAAAAAACTGTTCACATACGTAATAGTTTATCTGGAAGTCGCTCTATCCTTATCTTTCAAGGCACTTATAACACAGGCAGAGACTTTGAAATAGGGAATGGAAAGGATGTTTTCTTGAAGTTTAGCGGTGGAGGAACTACTGCAACAGTCACGGATATATATGCAAACTTAGCTGTAACAAAGATTGATGCAACTACTTTGGCTATTGGGGGAACAAACGTAACTTCTACTGCGGCAGAATTAAACATTTTAGACGGTGTAACTGCTACAAATACAGAGCTTAATTTATTAGACGGTGTAACTGCTACAACAGACGAGCTTAACTTTGTTGATACTACCGCAGGAACGGTAGCCGCCTCAAAAGCAGTTGTTGTAGATGCAAATAAAGACACAAGTGGTGCAAGAAATATAACCGCAACAGGTATTATCGCTTCTACGGCTGATGGTGCTACTGCCTTACAATTAGGTCCGAGTGGTCACTTTACAGTCGAAGTAGATTCAAGCAATCGTTTAGTGTTTAAATTTAATGGCACAGTAATAATGAGACTTTCTAGTGCTGGAGCATTAGAGACAGCCGACAATATAACTGCATACCAGAGCTTCTAATTATGGTTTTACCTTCTAGTGGTGCAATATCTTTAGGACAAATCGCAACAGAATATAGCGATAGTCAACCTAACTCTATGAACGAGTTTTATAGAGGTGGGGATAATGTTCCTACTACCGTATCAGGAAGCGCGACACAAGCTGCTCCAAGTTCTAACGGAACATACACCGACTTTGGTGGGGTAACTGGGCTTACACTTGTGCGTAGTACAACATCTACAGAAATACAACAGCTTTTCTATTTGGCTGAAGGAGCTAGTACTACAAAAGGTGGTTCTTCAGATACGCTTATAGGTATTGCTGGAAGGGGAAGAGATGAAAATGGCACAATAACAATAACAGGTACTTCTGGAACAGGAACACGAAGTTTTAGTACTGGTGGTACAATTCCATATACAACTGGTCCTTCTGGTGTTGGCAACGGTACATTTACAATAACAACAAGTAAAGCTGTTGATATAAGATTAAGATATTCAAGAGCAGGAGTTGCTTATACTTTTACTAATAACACAGGATACGATGTAACAATAGAAGGAACCACTGTTGCAAATGGTGCAAGTTCTGCTATTTCTCCATCAGGGGATTATAACATATCATATACCATAACTGCTAATGCTAATGTTCCCACAAGTGGCACAATAGATTTTGCTGATTTTTATGGGGGCAGAGCAAGTTAATGCCTTTAACTAAATTACAGTTTAGACCAGGAATTAACAGAGAAACTACTTCATATTCTAATGAGGGTGGTTGGTTTGATTGTGATAAAATACGATTTAATTTTGGTTTACCTCAGAAACTAGGTGGTTGGGAAAAATATACTTCTAGCACTTATCTTGGCACAGCAAGACGCTTGCATAATTGGATTGCATTAGATGGCTCAAACTATTTAGGTGTTGGTACGCATCTTAAATATTACATCGAAGAGGGTGGCAATTTTAATGACATAACACCTATCCGTGTTACAACTTCGGCAGGTGATGTAACTTTCTCCGCGACCAACGGATCAACAACCATAACTGTTACAGACACTTCGCATGGCGCACAAGAAAATGATTTCGTTACTTTCTCTGGCGCAGTTTCTCTTGGGGGCGTAATTACTGCGTCTGTTTTAAACCAAGAGTATCAAGTAGTTTCTGTACCTACCGCTAATACGTTTACAATTACTGCATCAGTTGCAGCAAATTCTTCTGATTCGGGCAATGGAGGTGGTTCTGTAGTAGGAACCTACCAAATTAATGTTGGTTTAGATACACAAGTAGGAGGCACTGGTTGGGGCGCAGGAGCTTGGGGCGATGATGGATGGGGAGAAGCATCAAGTGTAACCACATCTTCAGAGCTAAGAACATGGTCACATGACAACTTTGGAGAAGACTTAATTATCAATCCCGTTGATGGGGCGATATATTATTGGGATAGAACAAACAATCTTACCACACGAGCCGTCCTGTTAAATACGTTATCTGGGACAAAAACAAGTATTCCAACAATTGCTAAACAAGTAATGGTGTCAGACATTGACCGTCATGTCATTGCATTTGGTTGTGATGGACTAAATTCTAGTAACACTGCGAATGATGGGAATGGGACACAAGATCCTTTACTAATACGTTTTTCTGACCAAGAAAATCCTTTAGTTTGGTATCCAGCGGCAACAAACACGGCTGGAGATTTAAGAATAGGGTCAGGATCTAAGTTTGTTCAAGCCGTAGAAACAAAAAGAGAGATATTAGTCTACACAGATACATCTCTGCATTCTTTGCGGTTTATTGGTCCACCATTTACCTTTGGTATTCAACAACTAGCCTCCAACATAACAATTGTTTCCTCAAAGGCTGCCGTTGCTGTAGAAGACGCTGTATTCTGGATGGGAAATGATAACTTTTATCTTTACTCAGGACAGACGCAACCTATCCCTTGCACTGTTAGAGACAAAGTGTTTCTTGATTTTGACTATGAACAAGAAGAGAAGGTAATAGCAGGAGTAAACTCTCAATGGGGAGAGGTGTTTTGGTTCTATCCTTCTCTATCTAACTCTTTGGGTAACGGAGGAACAGGAGAAAACGATAAGTACGTTGTGTATAATTACATAGAAAAAGTATGGTACTTTGGCTCTCTTAGTAGAACAGCATGGATGGACCGTGGACTACGGACCTATCCGCTTGCAGCAAGTGCAGGATATTTATACAATCACGAGTTTGGCGAAGATGACGATGGTTCTGCAATGACTTCTTTTATAGAGTCAAGCCAAATAGATATAGCAGATGGAGAACAGTTCAGTTTAATTAGAAGAGTAATACCTGACTTTACGTTTGATGGGTCAAGCTCAAATGCTCCTGTTGTGAGTTTAACTTTAAAAGCAAGAAACGCTCCTGGGGGTAATTATCTACAGACTCAATCAAAAGATACTACAAGAACGGCAACTACCCCTGTTGAACAGTTTACAAATGTCTTAAACATGAGGCTAAGAGGCAGGTCTTTTGCGCTACGGGTTGACTCTACAGACCTTGGAGTGCGTTGGAAGATTGGTTCGCCTAGAGTTGATTTAAGGCAGGATGGAAGAAGATAATGGCAAACGTAGGTGATGTTCCTCCAAGATTACCAACGGCACCTGATGAATACAATCAGCTATTCATGACCGACCTAATCAGGGCGTTAGAGGTTTTTATATCACAGGAGAGAAACCCTGGTGAGATGCGTGGAACAAAAATTACATTAACCGATTTACCAACATCTGCTACTGGTTTAGAAACAGGAGCATTGTATAATGATTCAGGAACAGTTAAGATAGTGACATAATGGGATTATTTTCTAAGTTCAAAGATGCAGTAAGCGAAGCGTTACCTTTGATAGGTGGTACAATAGGCATGGCCTATGCTGGTCCTATTGGTGCTGCGTTTGGTTCTGGGATTGGAACTCTTGCTCAAGGTAGAGATATCGAAGATGCTATGAAAAATGCAGCAATCGGTGGTACTGTAGGATACGCAGGTGAAAAATTTTTTGGGATCACTCGTTCTCCTTTAGAAAAAGGTATTGGTAGATTTATTCCTGGACGCAACGTAATTGTTGGTGGGGAAGAAATCATGCCTAGACCAAAATCAATGCCTTTTTTTGGAATTGGTTCGGGAGAAACTCCTGTATCATCTCCTAAATTAGGTCTTGGCTCCCTGGCTCTTGGAGCAGGATTGCTTGGTGGGTTAGCAGGTGGTGAAGAAAAAGAAGAGGACAATTTAGTTCCAGCACAACCTGAACCTAAAGGTGAAGCATTCGGCACGGTCACCGGGCCACTGACCGGAGAGGTCTATGAAATTAACGATCCTGAAGATTTAGCACGTTATAGAGAAGAGCAGAGAAAAATACAGTCGCCAGACTTTACATATGATGAT
>Ga0209348_1000702_pt1 | contig 16890 bp, 23 predicted proteins | sample ETNvirenome_2_30_FD_184065 | JGI IMG/M metagenome (GOLD analysis project Ga0209348, IMG submission 184065) | Marine viral communities from the Pacific Ocean - ETNP_2_30 (SPAdes) (version 2) | ecosystem: Environmental > Aquatic > Marine > Oceanic | place: Pacific Ocean | collected 2013-06-22 | reverse complement strand
GCAATAGCAGATACAACATCGTTAACATGAATCCAATCTCTTTTATGTCTCGTGAGATAAGTTGCAGTTTTTTCTTCTAACATACGATATAGCATATCAGAACGACTTACCTTTTCTGCCCATACATTAAAGAACCTCATACCAACACTATTCGGTGGTGCTTGTATCTCATTTACTTTCTTAGATATTGCATAAGCGTTTATCCACCATTCATATACAGACGCAGAACTTGCATATAAACATCTTACATTATTCTCTCTACAATAATCAAATATTGGTTTAGATTTTACAACATTATTTTCCCAGAACAAATCAGGATTTTCAATTGCCTCACGTATCGCAGCATTTGCTGCAAGGTGTATCACTACATCATACTTTTTATTTGTTTTAAAATCGCCCAAATCAAAAGGTCGATCATATCCATCAACCTCATGTCCATGTGATACAAGATGTTCATAAACATGACTTCCTATAAAACCATGATGTCCAGTAACTAATGCTTTCATTTAGACAATCTCCTTTGAAGATACTCTTGATTTTGATAGTAATTTATTATTGTATCTTTATCTTGTTTTCTGAACCATTGCCATAACTTATCATTCTCAATAAATTTAGGATTATTATAATGAGAATTAAAAGTTCTCGAATGTTCTAAATGATAAACATCATTCCATACTCTACCTACTTTATATCGTAAGCACATCATTCTATAGTACAGTTCACAATCTTCACATCCCCATGACATAAAGTTTTCATTCATCATACCAAAATTAATATATGATTGTCGATTGAACACCTGAGAAAATCCTACAGTTGAAGGTAGTCTAAAAGAATTAGATTTTAAAATTGTCAAATCAAAATTAGATTGAATAAATTTTGAATATATTTCTTGATTATAATTTACTGCGTTTTGATATACACCACATCCATATGGATAGATAAAATCATAACCATCGTCATTTATTAATTTATATGTTTCTGCATATGTTTCTTTTGGAAATATAACATCAACATCATAATGCCAAACTACTTTAGATGTAGTTTGATCAAATAAATCATTAATATATTTTGTCCTATGAAATAAACTATTTGCATCTTTATATTCAAAAGTATGAATTATATTATCAGTATCAAAATACTTCTTAATCTCTGGATACGCTATCTTTTCAAAAACAGATTCACTATCAACCTCTTTTATATAAATTTTTGCTGTTGGAACAGTATTTAAAAGATAAGTTACTATAGAAATACAATTTCTCAATCTATCATTAGATTCAATACGTATTGGAATAATAAAAGATATATCCATTATATCACTGTCCACTCCTCTGGATATAAATCTTTAGTATCATTGTTAGGATAAGCAGGTCCAAACCACATCTTAGGTGCAACTACTTTACCTCTACCATTTTGTAACCATGCACCCCACCAACTCATTGAACTATTAGCAATGATAGCACCAGAACATAGAGACATCAAACACAAATCTATAAATGGTTCATATGATCCATCATCATACTTATCTTCTGGTATTGAGATAGCAAATCTATTTGGTTGGAATATCTCCTGCTCTTGTACCCACTCAGGAGAGTCTGAGCAAACAACAACAGGTGTATCTGCTGGAAATAGTGCTAATGCCTTTTCGTAGTACTCAAGAGGTTGTGGAGGGTGCTGATCAGAACACTCCGTATAAGACCATTTAAAACCACGAGGATCTACTAAGTTAGGGTCACCTCTACGAACATGTAAAAATATAGGTGCAGATTTCAATGAGTCAATCATCTCTCTACATGGTTCTAATATATCTTCATGAAATACAAAATCTTTTCTCAAATAATATTCAACATTTTTAAAATATTTTTCTGATTGAAAAAATCCATTTAAACTTATTTCATTAGGACATAGATCAAATAGTTCTTGATCAAAATGAAAATATCTTTCTCCTACAACTGGAGCATGACCATTATCTAATACCATCAAGTTTTGAGATTGAACTGATTGTAAAGTAAATGCTCTATCTAAACTATAATTTTCAATTCCCTTTATATGAAATGGTGGTATACACCAATCATATCCTTTATTCGCTGCAATACCTCTAAGTGCTGCATATTCAAACATCTGGTTTCCCAGTCTGCCCATGTTACCTAAGTTGTTAAATCCAATCATAATCTGTGATACTTGTTGCTATATTTTTTACGGAGAATGGTTAGACCATTATTCCAAGGTAGAGTTGACCACTCCCAAAACTGAGGATCCAGTTCTGCTACTGCACGGTATGGACCACCTTCTGCCCATTGACCATCAGTAAGAGTAAGATCTGTATGATAAAAAGGTTCTGTGTTACCATACATTAAATCATGTAATAGTATTATACTACTAGGACCAACACATTTGTCAAGTAATTCTAACTGTTTCTTAACATGCTCATAAGAGTGCCAATCATCAACAAATACTACATCCATCTTGATTTGCTTAGGCCATTCCTCAAGAAACTTTATACTATCAATTTTCTTAAATTCATAATGAGCAGTATTGTCTGGTGGTCTATATTCTGTTGGTTCATTAACATCCACTGACCATAACTTACCAAGATTTAATTCTGCTGCTTTATGTAAAGGTTCACTAGTATGCCCCTCTCTTACTCCCAATTCGACATAAACTTCTCCTTTAGATGCAAGTGCAATAGAAAAAATAGAAATAAGATGGCGATCAGAATCTAATTTACCGTGCAGTGCCTTATCAATAAACTTTTTCATTACTCAACCTCCTTTTAACATAATCTTGTGATTCATAATATCTTGAAAGATTTTCTTTTGATTGGGTTCTAATCCAATTCCATAACTGAGTATTCTGTTTCCACATGGGATTATTAAACCATGAGTCAGCAGACCTAGAGTGTTCTAGATGATAAACATAATCATTTACTCTGACAACTCTATTTCCGAGTGCATTCAGTCTATAATATAGTTCACAATCTTCTGGACCCCATGCTTGAAAGTTTTCATTCATCATGTACGAATGAATATAATTTTCTTTGCGAATAAACTGGCACCATCCTATAGTTGAACAACTTAAACTAACATATTTATCGAGTTGTTCGACATCTAAATTTGATTCAAGAAACTCAGTGCATATGGAACTATTATAAGTTACTGCCTTTTGATATATACCGCAACCATATGGATAAACTGCATCACACTGTCCTCTCTTGATCATCTCATACGCAAGTGTGTAACTTGTTACAGGTAACAAAACATCTGTATCATAATTACATACAATCTCAGTATCAGATTCTTCTATTAAGTCATTTAATATTCTAGTTTTATGAAAGAAGTTATCTTTCTGTTCTTCATAAATGTATTTGATTCTATGACTTATAGCACCATATCTTTTACTAAGATAAGGTTTAACAAGTTTTGGAAATTTTTGTTCAATATCACATTCTTTTACTATAATCTTTGCATCAACTTTAGTTAAAAGATATGATAGAACAGTAATTAAATTTCTTACTCTATCCTCAGATTCTATTTTTACTGGAATTAAAAATGTTAAATTCATACTTCTGGAGGAATAGGTGTTGGATCATTATGATGTTTATACCATCTTTGAGGTATTAAATCTTTTGTATCTAGATGTGCAAGTTTTGATCCGTACCAAGGATCAGGTGTAATTACTCTACCTGTATCATTCTGTAACCATGCACCCCACCAAGATAAAGATGAGTTTGCAATGATGGCACCACCACATAGTGACATCAGACATAGATCAACATATGGAACACTTGCACCATCATCAAATGTTTCATATGATGAATCAGAAAAATGAAATCTATCTCCTTGTAACCACTCCTGACGTTTACACCAATCAATTAAATCTGATACAACTATGACATTTTTATCTTCTGAAAATTCTTTCAGTGCATTGATATAATACTGTGGTTTACATAGAGGATGTGTATCCTGTAAGAGTTGATAAGACCATTTGAATCCATTCTCATCTAGATTTGGATTACCCCTACGGACATGTAAGAAAATACAATTATCTCTACCACCAAGTGAATCTACAAATTCTTGACATGGTTCTAAATATCCTTTCTTAAAAGTATAATCTTTTCTTATCTCATCAGTTACATTTTCAAAATATTTTTCTGTTTGAAATATTCCTAGAAAATCTGTATTCGTAGTACAGTTATTGAATATGTTTTCTTGGAATGTAGTATCGAAACATTCTACAGTTCTATTTGTTGTCCTACCTATGTTCTCTGGTTTTACATTAGTCATTTCAAAGCAATCAAATAGACCATAGTTATGACGACTATATTCATCATCACCAGGAATCATCCAATCAAACTCACGATTCTTTGCAACACCTCTAAGAAATGCATACTGAAACATCTGGTTTCCAAGACGACCATCGTTACCTAATCTATTAAATGAAATTGTCATTACTTACTCCACTCCTTAATAATCCAACGATCAGGTACAATATCTGATGTATCTAAATGTTTCATTGCTGAACCAAACCATTTCTTTGGATCAGGAGCAATAATTTTTCCACTATCATTTTGTAACCAAGCACCCCACCATGAGAAAGAACTATTTGCTATTATAGCACCAGAACACAAAGACATCAAGCATAAGTCAACTTGTGGTAATAAAGTATTCTGCAACTTACCAAGACCATCCATAGTTCTGTAATTATATCTCTCTACATTCTCATTAAATAAAAATCTATCTTGTTTAAAATACTCTTGTGATTTACACCATGCTAAGTCATCAGTAAAAACAAAACAAGGAGTGTCATCAGAAAACTCTTTTAAACATTCATCAAAAAATGATATCGGTAGTATCGGATGATATTGTTCTCTTCCTATGTTATCAGATTGTCTTACATGTAAAAAGATTGGTGGTTTATCTAATGATTCAATATACTCTTTACATGGTTCTAAGTACCCTTTCTTAAATATAAAATCTTCACGAATCTGATCTGCAATATTCTCAAAGTATTTCTCAGTTTGAAAGTAACCTTCTAAGTTAGAATTGTCTGGACATTCTTTATGAAACTCAGGTATAAAACAATGATCATTCTCTTGAACATTTTGTCCATCTATAAATCCTAAGTTCTCTGGTTTTACATTTGATAACTCAAAAGTTTCAAACAATCCATAATTATCTTGATGTTCCCAATCCTCTGGTGGTATCTTCCAATCATAATTTCTTGCTGCAGCAATACCTCTTAATGATGCATACTGAAACATTTGATTTCCAAGACGACCATTTGATCCTAATCTATTATATCCAATCATAAATCTATATTGAAAAAGTATCCAGTTGGTTTAAAATATAATATTCTATCATCACAAACATCTTTTAAAGAATCATCCAATACATGAACCTTATGTCCTGCATCTAATAAATCTAAACATAAACGATATTGTTGACTCTCTTGTATTATATCAGTTCCTTTCTTATATGCAACCGATGGAAAAACAAAAGGTAAATTATTTTTATTCTTTTTAATAAAATATGAGAATAAGAACTTAGCATGTTCATTATTAAAATCATCTGTAGTTTGACCGATATTAAATTCTACTCCAACTTGATTAGCATATGATGCAAATGCACGATTGTCTCTAGGAAAACATGGACCACCAAATCCAAATCCAAACTTTAAATACTTTTTGCCAATCCTACTATCATTACCTATTGCTTCTAATACAGAATCTATCTCATCATCCAAATCGGATAATGCAAGAACTTGTCCAATAGTATTTGCATAACTGATCTTAGTTGTCAAGAAAGTATTAATAGCAATCTTAACTATTTCACCTGCCTTTGTACTCATATAATGAATCGAAGGATTAAAATTATAACCAAATTGAATTTGATTATATAATTTTTTTAATACTGTCACATGTTTATGTTCTGTAATAAATTTATCACCACAAATTAAAACTGTATCTGCATTTTGTAAATCTTTTATAATACTTCCTTGTGCAATAAACTCTGGATTATAAAATACATTTACTCCAAATGTATCTGGATCTAGATTTAGATGTTCTCGAATTTCATCACAGTCTCCTGGATTTGTAGTACATCCAATAACTAATGATTTATTAAAAACTTCTACATCTTTGGAAGCAGTCTTAAAATCATCTACAACTTTCCATACTGCACTTACATCGTAACTACCATCATCTAATGAAGGTGTTGCAACAAGAGTAAAAATAATATCACACTCACGAATGACTCTATTATTATCAGTTGTAAATTGTATATTACTTGCCTTTTCAAGATACTCTTGAACAAGAGGTTCAGTAGTTTCAATTTTTTTTTGATTTAAATTTTTTATGTAAGAAGTTCTCACATCAGATGCAATCACATCAAGACCTGTATCTTCTATCAAAAGAGCAAGGCAGATACCTAATCTACCTGCTCCTATCACTCCAATTTTCATAATTTGAATGTAGGAATAGGATTCATTTTATGTGAATTCATGTTGTTAAAAGTTTCAAGTATTTTAACTGCATCACCAGTTCCACTTTCCATTGCTTCTTCTAAAGCAACATAAGTTGTTCCTAGTTGATCTTCATCACTTCTTCCATCATTCCACAAACCATCAGTTGGTGTTGCTTCTATGATTCTGGAATCGACTCCGAGATGCTTACCAAGTTTCCACACTTCTGTCTTATATAGATCCGCAATCGGAGCGATATCTACACCACCATCACCATACTTTGTATAGAATCCTACACCATAATCTTCTACCTTATTTCCTGTACCGACAACGATACCTTTATATTGTCCTGCAAACTGATAGAGAGTAACCATTCTCAATCTAGATCTTGTATTAGCAAGTGCATGATTATCAGTTGCATGTCTTTCAAGATTATATTTAAATGATTCAAAAGTATTTGTTAAATCAATCTTTACTGATTCAACATTGACATACTTTTCAGACAACCATTTAAGGTGTGCATCAGATAATGATTCTTGTTCTGGGTTTTGATGTATTGGCATACCTAAAGCAAATACATTATATCTTGTTTCTGCTGCAAGAGTAGATACAACTGCTGAATCTATGCCTCCTGAGACACCAACAACAAAACAATTTAAACCAGATGATTTGATGTAATCTTCCATCCAATCAACTATTCGATTGGAAACATCTTTGTAATTTGAAATTCTGTTCATTTGAAATAATTTAAATACATAAAATCTTCACAACTTGTGGAGAGAAGAGCACGTTCATAGTTGTCTTTAACAGCATCTATGTGTTCATAATAATATTCTTCGGAAAGAATGTCAGAATTAAAACTAACATTACCGTTATCATTCTCTATTACTATTATACCATGAATATTATAAAAGTCACCTATATTAGGAGGACCAAGATAAATTGGTATCGTTCCAGTTAAGAAACAATCATGTAATTTTTCAGTGAAGTATGATGGGTAAAAATCATTTTCCATAGCAAAAGAAAACATGTAATCTTTTATGGAATCAATTTTTTTATGTATATAATTAAATGCCTTACCATACATATCAACCTGTCCAGTTTTAGAAAGTTGATTCGCAATGTCAAGGCGAAGATTATGTCCGTCAGACATAGTTTTATCAGATACAATACAAGAAACTAATTTTGTTTTTTTAAATAGACCAATCTCTTCTATCACACTACCCTGACCTATAACAAATTTAAAAGTTGAATCTAATTTAAGAAGTTCTTCATCGTGTGTAAAAATAGCATCATATGCATCAATATAAGGTTTTGGATTACTTTTTATTTTACTTGCCATTTGATTATACCAACGAGGTTCAATCAACCATGCATATTTCTTAGAACTAACATTGTCATCTAATCCAATGTCAATAAGTTTTTCGGTGTAAAAAGTTTCATCGGTTGGTAAAAGTTCTTTATAAGTTTCCATCCATTTACCAAAACCATTATGAATCCATTCGACATATTTTGGAGTTCTGTTTATAGCAACATATCCAGTTTGTTCTCCAAATTCAGAAGACCCAACATAACTGAAGCACTCATCAATTAACTTAAATTTTTTCATAATTCTTTTTCATTTCATAAAATACTTTCTCTATTCCGTCCTCGATAAGTGTCTTTGATTTCCACCACTTTCTAATAAATGGGTTTGCTTCATTACGAGCATCTTTCTGCACTTCATCCTTCGTCTGTGCTTTTTTAATCGAGATAGTCTTACCATTGGTCTTGAATATGCCTTGTATGATTTTCGCAATTTCCAGTATAGTTGTAGAGCGAAAAGAAGTAATATGAAGATCACTATCACTAGTGAACTCACTATACTCCAACATAACTTGTTCAAGTGCTTCGCAACAGTCTTCAGCATATAAAAATTCCCTCTGTTCTGTTCCATCTGTCATCATATCAATCACACCAGTCTCAAATCCTTTTGTAATGAAATCTGTGATGACATGTGCTTTTTCCATGTCCTTCTCAATACCATATACATTCCAGAAATGAACTATCAATCCACCTAAAGATTTAGTATATAGTTCACCTACTTTTTTCATCACACCATAAGGAGAGTAACTCATATTACTCATCTGAGATGATGCAAAAACAAATGGTTTATTGTATTTCTGAATTAAACCAAATACATTTACCATTAACCTTGCATTGTTATCTATAAAATTAAATGTGTGTTGATATTTTTTAAGATAGTGAGAACCACCTACATCAAATGCAAGAAAGAAAATAAAATGTGACTTCATTATTTGACGATGAAGTTCTGGATTAGGTATGTCAGTCATGTCTTGATGTACACCATTGACTATATCAAACTCTAAAACTTCATATCCTTTATCACGAAGATATTCTGTTAGATATGTTCCAATTTGTCCACTAGATCCCAATATTAGGACTCTATTTTTTATCATACTTGTTGACATAATAAATTTTTAGATTTAAACTTCTACTGTTTGTAAACTATTTTGTTTTCTTAATTTACGAGATTGAACTTGCTCGTCAATCCAAGCATAAGTCTTACTAATACCTTCTTCAAGTGTCTGCTCATAATCCCATCCCAACTTCTCCCTTACAAGATCATTATTTGAGTTACGTCCACGAACACCTAAAGGTGCATCCAACTTATGTACCTTTGATACTGCCTTACCTGCAACCTTTGCTGTAATATTCACGAGTTCATTTATGGAAACCATCTCTTCCGATCCGATGTTGACGGGTCCAAGGAAGTTTGAATCCATGAGTCTTCTGGTTGCTTCAATACATTCGTCGATGTATAAGAAGGATCTCGTTTGTTCTCCATCTCCCCATACCTCGATGCCTCCTCCAACATCAGGTAAGTCTGCAACCTTTCGACAGATTGCTGCAGGTGCTTTTTCTCTTCCTCCATCCCAGGTTCCTTCTGGTCCGAAGATATTATGATACCTGGCAATACGCACAGGCATACCGTGATTACGGTTGTAAGCAAGATAGAGACGTTCTGAAAAGAGTTTTTCCCATCCGTACTCTGAGTCTGGTGCTGCGGGATATGCTGATGATTCACTGCAATCTGGATTATTAGGGTCAAGTTGATTATGCTCTGGATACATACATGCTGATCCAGAATAGAATATCTTTGTATAATTTCTACCATGCTCTCTATTCAACAATCTCTGCTGCTCTAATACATTGAGATTGATCATGACTGAGTTCTGCATTATCTCTGCATCATTCTCACCAGTAAATACAAATCCTGCACCTCCCATATCAGCAGCGAACTGATATACTTCATCGAATGCATGTACATACTTGTAAGGAATCTCTTCATAAAACTTCCCACCAGTGCCTTTATATTCTAAACACTTACGAACAAAATCTGCTTCTCTAAGATCTCCTTGTATAAACTCATCTGCATATGTTGAGGAAAACTCTGGTCTTTTTAAGTCTACACCACGCACCCAATATCCTTCGGACTTGAGACGTTTTACCATGTGACTACCAATAAAACCACCTGCTCCTAACACTAATGCTTTTCTAGTCATAAATTTTTTATTGAATTATCAATGTATATATTATACCAGAAAGGACGGGAATATTCAACCCGTCCTTCCGTAATCATCTTCTAATCTTACTATATCATCCTCTTCACACCTACCTGTTTGTGTTTCAATAAGAACTAAACCATTTGGACCTGCTGTTGCACGGTGTAATTCTGTTGGAAGAATCACCCAATGCGATCTAACAATAGCAGGATACTCTTTTCTTTTTACTTGAACAATACCATCACCTTCAACGATGACCCAATGTTCTTCACGATGTTTATGATACTGTAAAGAAAACCTTTCATATGGATATAAAATTATTCTTTTAACTTTATAATTAGGTTCATCAAGAAGAACCTCATAGGTTCCCCAAGGCTTCTTCACTATATTCATGCTTTTTGTAAGAGGGTACTCCATCAGGATCTAACCATTTAGTATATTCAAAGTCTTCAATAGCATAATCAAGTTGATTGCCACTGTCTAAAAGATACATGTCTTCATATCTTTCTTTTATATCGTTGTATTTTTGAATTCTATAGTCTGGACATCCGTTTCTTAAAAGTCCAACTTGAATATAACGATATGGTGATCTTTCAAGGATCACTTCTATTTTCATGAAACCTCCACTATATCTTCTAAATCTTGTCTTATACATTCTAGAATAAGACTATAATCTCTGTCTGGATCTTCTCCATCTAAGTATACTTCATTCTGATAATGTCTACAAATTTTCTTATAAAGTTTTGGATGTTTGATATCCAAAAATATGTCATTTTTAATAGCAGCATTTAAAATGCCTATGTCTTTTTTGAACTTTGTAATAAGTGTCATTACTTTAAAATGTTACCTTAGTATTATAGTAGAAAAAAGGGTGAAAGTCAATAGACTAACAACCGTCATTATGAGTAGTGTGAATCCGAATTAATTCATCATCATCATTCTCACTAACGATTGATTTCTTTTCTAGTTTCTTAGGTCTACGATTTCTGTTGGGTAATGACTCAACTTTGATCTTCATTTTATCTGAATAGTTTTTGAATCGGCACTTGCCTTACTTTATCTATAACATCAGTTTCGACTCTTTCAACAATTCTTTCTAAAATATTAACATCTAAATCCATAAATGGTGGAACAATACCAAGCATTCTTAAAAGACCATCAACAAACAATGCAAGAGTAGTAAAACCAAGAACCATACTAATGACAGTTGCATCACGATTGTGCTTTGCCATAGATGCTTCATCAATCTTGACTGCTTCTTCAACTGCTTTCTCTACAGCAGCAGCAATCAACACATCCACTTCATCTTTAGTGTATGTGTACTTGCGTATTTTTTCCTCAGTTACTGTTCTCTCTTGAGGAACATCTGTTAATGGGAATTCTGTAAACAATTGTTTGATCATAATGGATCGCTTTTTAATATGTATTATATCACATCATCTCGTAAGGACCACTATGTGGTCGTTTCGCCATCTTTTTGTCTTGTTTTTCCTGTAAATCAGCAATCTTCTTGAGGGTTTCCTGACTTTTCTTAATTTCGTTTATCCTTTTTTGAACTTCATCGAGTTCTTTTTTGATATCCATTCGTCTGTAAAAAACTTCCCTTTTGACCTCCCCACGTATAGTAAAGAGTAGTGAGTTGTTGGTCATAAGTATAGGTATTTATCGTATTTCAAAATCTAAACGACGAACTTTTCTCATTTTCCTCTGTTCTTGCCAAGCAATATCAGAAGCACTAAATGTACTTTCATCTGTTTTTTTCTTTATATTATTAGTGACAATTACAACTTGTGACAAATCTTTTGCTGTGATTCTATCGCCAATTATTGAAGTCATATTGGAACATCCACAACACTGACTTTTTCCATTTGAACTACTAAGTTCCTTCCCGCAAACTTTGCACCTTACTTTTAACATTCTCCCAGTCCTTATCAAATTGTGCTAATCCAGCATCTGTTAAAACATGCTTGTACATCTTATCAAAAACTGAGGGCGGTATCGTACATACGTGAGCACCATATTCAAATGCTCTACCTACATCTCTTACATTCCTGATTGACGCTGCTAATATTTCTGTTTTAAGTACATGCTGTTTAGTATATATGTTTGAGATATCTTTTATAAGGCATAGACCACCAAATGAATTGTCATCAACTCTTCCTACAAATGGTGAGACGTATGCTGCTCCTGCCTTTGCTGCTAGTATCGCTTGTGATGGTGAGAATATAAGAGTTACGTTAACTCTAATTAACTTTCTCGATAACTCTTTACATACTGCTAAACCATCTGGTGTGCAAGGAACTTTGATCGTAGCGAATTCGCCAAACTTGTTTGCCAACCTAGTTCCTTCCTCATACATTTCTTTTCTATTACCAACAACTTCCATACTTACATCTTTTAAACCCATATCAATTAGTTCTTGATATACAACTTCTGGGTTTCTACCACTCTTCATTATCAGTGTGGGGTTTGTTGTAATACCGTCTATAAGACCAGTATTATATCCGTTTTGTATAACTTGTGTGTCTGCGGTGTCTAAAAATATTTGCATTGAATTAATGGTTAATGAAAAGAGGGAGGTTGGATTCCTGTGTACCAACAAATAACGGGCATTACTACAGTAGTAAAAACGTTATTGCCTGAGACCCGATTGGTTGAATCGGTTCTGCATCGCTGCAGCAGCACCACCTGTGTCTCATCACCTTAACCAGCAGTTGCCAGTAAGTTTATTCAGTCACTCCCATGTTGCGTCCAACAGATATATTATACATCATGTAAACAAACTTGTCAACCTGCATAAATATAGAAAAAGTATATTGATAAAATGGCAAATAGAATTCCATTGATTGTAAATGCAGCTGCGGGGCAGATTCAAGAATTACCTACTGGAGATACTTTACTTATTGGTAATGATGTAGACGTAAATGGCAGCGTAGATGTTAGCACCAACTTAGTTTTAAGTAGTAATACCAGTTCATCCACCACGCTAGTAGTTTCCTCAACTACAGCATCCACCAATAGTACAACAGGTTCAGCACAGTTTGCAGGTGGTGTGGGAATCAGTGGTGCATTATATGTTGGAGGCACCATTAATGGAACCTTAGCTAATGACATAGTTGTTACAGACTCAATAAATAACGATGCTGTTACTTATGCAAAAATTCAAAATGTATCAGACACAAACAAAATACTAGGTAGAGATTCAGCTGGTGCAGGAGTTATAGAAGAAATTAGTCCTAGTAGTTTACGAAGCATGATTAACGTAGCGGATGGAGCTACAAACGTCACAAATAATAATCAACTTACAAACGGTGCTGGATACATAACATCAGCACCATCATCGGGAACTGTAAAAAGTGCTTTTACACATAGTTATAGTGAAACAATTTATCAAAGTAGCAGTTACCATAATGGTAATTTTGGCACTCATATTTCGATATCCCTCACGCCTTCTAATTCAAATAATAAAATCATGATAGCTGCTGTTTTTCAACTAGGTAGAGGTGGTGCACAGGATAATAATTGGGTCGCTAAAGCAAAACTCACTGGTGGTGGTGGTGCTGACTTATCAGGTAGTCCTTTAGTAACTACTAACAATAATACAGGTAATGGTACCTTTTTCAATTTGATGGCCTATGATGCTGCTGGAAATACCAATGCGAGAACTTACAATTTGTCGGTCAGTTGGACTTCTAATAGTTCATCAAATGGTGATGTTAGGGTACGAAATGCTGCTCTTTGGGCAATAGAAATGAACACATAATTTATTTTTCTAATTTAGAACAAAGGTCAATAAAATATTCAGCATCAAGAACAACGAGTGGTTTCACGTTGTTCTTTTTTATTACACATATCGGTTCATAATTACCTGAGTTTGCAGTTGCCTGAGAATATGCCTCCCAGATATTCAACTTCTCTACATTCTTACACTCAATACTATAAGGAAACTTTTTTCTAGCAGCACGAGCCATAATCAGATCTTCACCACCTGCACCCATACTACGAGACTCGATGTCCTCTGGATGAACATCGAGTTGTTCTATGAGTTGATCACGAACCCATTGTTGTAATCTTCTACCCTTCGCTTTCGCACTCTGAGCTTTCATCCTCTAGTTCTTTTATAATTTTTTTATAGTTATCAGAGGCATCACGAAAAGAGTCATACAGTGCTTTCATATCCCATTCAATATCAGAGTTTGAATCCTGCGAATGAATCTTTTTTGACATCTTGTTTGATTCCTCCCACTATATATGACTCAACTTCAGTCTCCTGTGGAGCAACCTGTAGTCCTTTAGAACTGATCCAATGCTCTGTCCAAGGTAGTGGATTATTACGTGCAGGAACATCGTATATTGGTTTTAAATGTAAACCCCTAAGTCTTTTGTTTGCAATCCATTCAACATACTGTTGAAGTAATTTGTCATTTAGACCAATCATACTACCATCTTTGAATAGATACTCTGCCCATTTCTTTTCTTCATCTACACATCTTTTGAACATTGTATATGTCCACTCCTCTTCTTCTTTCATAATTTTAACCATCTCAGGATCATCACCCTTTCTCCAATTATTAATTATTGATTGTGTGATTGCAAGATGCTGGTTTTCATCTCTCGCAATGAGGGATATGATTTTTGCGGATCCTTCCATAAGCTTGAGTTCACCGAAAGCAAAAGAGCAAGCAAAAGATACATAAAAACGAATACCCTCCAAGATGTTGACATTAGCAATAGCCCTATAAAGTTTTCTTTTGAGTTCTTTTCTTGTAAAATCTGATAAGAAAGAACCTCTTCTATCTTCTTGCCACTGTTTTCCAGTATCATATTCATGTGCTTCATTTATAAAATCATCATAAGACTCAGTTACACTTGATGCACGTTCTAAGATGCGAGAATCGTTTAATATCTTATCAAATACTTCTGAAGGATCTGGATATACATTCTTGATGACATACGTGTATGAACGTGAATGAATCATCTCCATAAATGACCAACACTCCATACATGCCTCTAACTCAGGTAAAGAACAGTATGGTAGGAATGCCATACCAGGTGCACGACCTTGTACAGAGTCAAGCATAATCTGATACTTAAGATTAGATGTATAGATATGCTTTTGCTCTGGACGTAAAGTTTGATAGTCTCCACGATCTTTCTGTAGAGATACCTCTTCTGGTCTCCAAAAATATCCCAACTGTTGTTTCGTTAAATTTTCAAAGTGTGGATATTTAAAATTATCATACCTTTGTACACCTAATGGTTGACCAAAAAACATAGGTTGCTTCTTGGTGTTAACGTCAACAGTATTAAATACTGTCATCCCTTTAAGGTCGTTCATAGTTTTATTGTTGTCCGATGAAATTTTAAATTGCACAGCTTTCACAAGTTTCCTCCTCTGCTTTTGATAACTCTTCTACTAAATTTTTTAATCTATCTGCAGGACTTTCCTGTAACTCAATTGAAGTATCTACTTCGTCAGTTTTGAAATCATATGTATTTTGATAGTAAGATGTTTTCCATCCATACTTATATGTGGTCAACCAATCATTTGCCATAACACTTGTTGGGACTTCGTTGTCGTCATAGTGTTTTGGATTATAACTCCAGTTACCAGATATACCTTGGTCAAAGAATTTTTGCATTACTGCAACAATTTTAATGTAACCCTCATTGTCAGGCATGTCCCAAAGTAAGGTATAAGCATTTTTTAAAGTTCCATACTGTGGAACAATCTGCTTAAGAGGTCCTTTCTTTGATTTTTTAACGGACAAGTATCCTCTAGGAGGTTCGATTCCATTTGTTGCGTTTGACACAACGGAACTGCTCTCCGAAGGCATTTGTGAGGACAATGTTGAGTGCCTGAGACCGTGTTCCACGATAGATTCTCTAAGAGTTTGCCAATCACAATTGTATTCTGGGTTTGTAATTTCATCTACATCTGTTTTATATGTATCAATCGGAAGAATTCCATCAGCATATTTTGTTGCTTTGAAATAATCACATGCACCTTTTTCTTTTGCGATCTGATTTGATGACTTTAAAAGATAGTATTGGAATGATTCAGATAGTTTATGAATCAAATCATATGCTCCCTGATCGCTATACTTGACCCCGTTCTTTGCGAGGTAATGAGCAAGACCAATAAATCCTATACCCAAAGACCTACGACCCTTTGTAGCGATTTCTGCTGCTGTGACAGGGTACTCTTGATAATCAATCAGTTCCTCTAGACCACGGACTGCTAAATCACATAATTCTTCTAGTTGATCTAGGTTTGTGATCTTTCCAACATTTATTGCTGACAAGATACACAATGCTATTTCACCTTCACCATCAATATGTTGAATAGGGTCTGTAGGTAGAGTGATCTCCTGACAGAGATTGCTCATATAGATTGAATCTTTGAATGATGAATGACTATTACAGTGATCAATATTCATCAAGTATAAACGACCAGTCTCTGCTCTTTCCTTAAGTAGGTCTAATATAAGTTCTTGAGCACTTACACTAGTTTTAGGAATAGAATCATCATTCTCATACTTCAAGTATAGTTCATCAAAAGATTCAGAACCAAAACTATCATATAACCCTGGAACATCATGAGGAGAAAAAAGAGTGATCTTCTCGTTAGTAATAAACCTTTCATAAAATAATTTACTCAATTGAATACTATAGTCTAGTTTACGAACTCTATTATCTTCTGTTCCCTTATTGTTCTTAAGAACTATGATATCTCTTATTTCTTGGTGCCAGATGGGGAAGTGGACAGTCGCTGATCCACCTCTAATGCCATTCTGAGTGCAGCATCTGACAGTACTTTCAAACTTTTTGAGGAAAGGTACAACACCCGTGTGCTGGACTTCTCCAC
>Ga0209348_1000701_pt1 | contig 16891 bp, 26 predicted proteins | sample ETNvirenome_2_30_FD_184065 | JGI IMG/M metagenome (GOLD analysis project Ga0209348, IMG submission 184065) | Marine viral communities from the Pacific Ocean - ETNP_2_30 (SPAdes) (version 2) | ecosystem: Environmental > Aquatic > Marine > Oceanic | place: Pacific Ocean | collected 2013-06-22 | reverse complement strand
GTTTACTAGATGAGTGATAGAAATAGCGGATTTGAAAATTTAGAGAACGACGTTTTGCTTTCTATGTTGTCAAACCTAGATGATCTTGATATTGGAAGTGGCATGAGCATGGAAGATATAATGATTGAAAGAATTGCTCTACAAAAACTTAAAGACAATTTAGATCAAACCACTGGGGCTCCAGCAAATGTGCGATATGCCGTGGGTGCCGCTCAATCACCGGGAGATAAATTAGCTACCCTACAACAATTTTATCCAGACGCGATGCCAGTAGAAATTTTAGATCCCGATCTGGGAGCACAAGAGTACGGCCGTGGTAATTATATTTTTACTAACCCAGATACAGGAAAACTTACTCTGTTCGATGAATTTAACCCAAAATTTATAGGCATACCTATACCAACTCTTAGAGATATTTTTTTAGATGCAGGTCCAGAGGTAGCAGAAACAGTTGGCTCGATCGGTGGTTTCGTAGGTGGAGGTATCGGCGGTACTTATGCATCTCCCTTTACTGGTGGAGTAGTAAATCCAGTTACCGGTGCAATAGTTGGTGAGGGTTTAGGTAGTGCTTCAGCCAGAGAACTATACATTGGTATTGCTGATATTTTTGGAGATACCATTGATACTAGATCGTTAGGACAGCGTGGTACGGATTTTACAACCACTGCTGTTTTTAATGCTGCGGCGGGTCCGGTAATCAGCAAAACTTTTCAAGGTATAAAATATATAGCTGGACAGCCAATTAGATATATTTCTGGAGGCACTTCTAAAACAGCAAAAGAAAACGCAAAAGCGTTTGAGTCTCTAGGCATTACCAACCCAACGGCAGGACAAGTAACAGATAATCCATCATTATTATTAATTGAAGAAACTCTTGCTGGTATGCCCGCTTCAACCAAAATCATGTATAACAACTCAAGGCAAACTGTTAATCAAATTGACAATTATGCAAAAGATTTAGCAGCGCGTTACGGCGGTGTGAGAACAACAGACGAGGCTGCTACAGAGTTGATGGATAGTGCAAGAAGAGCTAGACAGGTTTATAACAACAAAGTGTCAGCTTTATACAGTCAAGTTGATGAGTTTATGCCATCAAACCTCTCTTCACCAGCAGATAACACAAAAGAATTCATCAACAAATACTTAGCCGCATCGAAAACAGAGGTAGGACAAAAAACTTTAGGGCCAGTTATGGAATTGGCTGCTAAGGTAATGGCAGACGCTGATGCTGGTGTTTTAACTTATAACAACTTAAAACAGTTTAGAAGTTTTCTGCGCGAGAACTTATCATCTGCTACAGCAGCAGGTGGCAGGCTTGACTCAAACGGCGTAAAAATGAAAGAACTATATGGTTATATAACGAAAGATCTTGACGCGCTTGTTGCAAACTCACCTAGTCCAAGAGCAGGCACTTTATATAGACAAGCCAATGAATTTGTGAGGGAAAACACTAGCAAACAAGGCGGTATGACATATATTGACAACATTCTTGCCAAAGGCGAAGTTGAGGCTAACAAAGCATTAAAATATGTTTTAAGTGGTGCTCAAGATGGAGGAGAAAGTTTACTCAAATTGAAAACTGTCTTAGAACCCGATGAGTTTAATGTTATGTCTGGTTATATCTTGGGCAAAATGGGTGTGCCAACTCCAGGTATTAGCTCTGCTGCTGAATTAGGAGCAGAGGGTATAGTAAAACAGGGGTCTGAATACATTGCAGAACAAGGCTTCTCTCCGAAAACATTTATTACTAACTGGAACAGATTAAGCAAAGAGGCAAAAGAAGCGCTATTTAAAGGAACAGAGCACGAAAAACTAATTCCAGAGTTAGATAATCTTGTGAGTGTTATAGACAAAGTTGGGAAGTCTGCTGAAAAAATGGCTAATCCAAGTGGAACCGCAAGAATATTAACCACTGCGTCTTATTTTACTGCTGGAGCAGATGCTCTTGGAGCGATACCTGGATCAGAGGGTTTTGAGTTTGGTTTAAGTGCTTTGCTTATGCCTTACGGTGGAGCAAAACTATTCACAAATTCAGATTACGTTAAGTGGTTAACGGAAGGTATAGAAATAGCAGCTTACAATCCAAACAGTTTTGGGCAACATGTTAGGAGGCTATACACAATTTATGAATTAAACCCCGAAATTAGAGATGAGATTAGAGCAGTTACAGAAGGGTTACAGCATGACACCATAGAGCCTATTGAAGATCAAAATGCAGAAAATGTACCACCAGCAACAACAGCCGCTCCTAATGAACAAGCATTTAGAGAGGTAACTAATGCAGAGGTTGCTGGTCAGCTGTTACCAGATATAGAATTGGCGGAACAGGTTGTCGAATTTTCTCCACCAGAAGTCAGCGATCCAGAGGTTGTAATGTCTCCAAGTATTTTACCAGATGAGGCTGACAGAGAAATAGCTATGCGCCAACAAACAGGCGGTATTGGTTCTCTAGCTTAACTATGGCTCGTAACTACGCCAAAGAATATGCAAACTATCACTCTCGTCCAGAACAAATAAAAAGAAGATCCTCAAGAAACAAGGCTAGACGATTAGCTATCAAAGCGGGAAAAGCTCGTCTTGGTGATGGCAAAGATATACATCATAGAGACGGCAATCCTATGAACAATAAAAATGGTAATTTAAGATCGATGGCAAAAAGCAAGAACAGGTCTTTTGCTAGAACAAAAACAGCAAGGAAGAAAAAAGTTTAGTCTTGCTCAGAAGCTCGTATTATCGCGCCTACGACTTCGTAATCGAAATCATAGCCCATATGACTATCTTCACCGATAACGATTTCTAGGTTACGGGATATAAGCCTCATAAGAGCAGCTTGTTGGTGTAAGGTTAATCTACTAAATACGTCAATAACCTCTTGTGCCTCTAAAACTGGTTTGTAAGATTGTGGTTTTGGTTTGTCTTGCTTAGACATGATACGCTTAAATAATTTCACTTTCAGTTGCGCTTACAAGTCTTTTGTGTTCTTTTTGAATCAAAACTTTAAGTTGATCTATTTTAGATCTATGTTCCATTTCACAAATTGATTGCAAAAGATTATAAGTAGCAGGATCAACAGCTAAACTTTTTCTTATTTCTTTTCCTTCTTTTTTATGTTCCATATTGTTTGTGTCTAAATTCATTTTGTTAATTTTATAACTTTTAGCACAATTATACAAATAAATATGTAAATTTATCTGATATACTAAAAACCATGTATCAACTGAAAAATTACCTACTAAGCATGCAGTCGCATTGGATGATTAACCACACTACATATCAAGCTGTCCAGAACACTTTGCCGCACATAGTAAAGTTTAAAGGCAAACAGGGCATGGAAGACATGGGTAAAACACCGATACATAAGGTTATAAAAAAAATACATCCAGAGATATACCGGGTGCCTTTGTTTCGTCGCAAGTTTTGTTCTTTATTAGTTAAGGAAATACAACACATGAAAAAAGAAATACCATTCGAGGCCAACGAGGATGAGGACCAGCTGCGTCAAATACCAGAAATTGTTTTGCGTGAACATGTCCCAGAGCTATATCGGAGCATGTGGTTTGTGGTGCAAAGCGTGCTTAATCCTATGTTCAATGCAATATGGCAAAGAGATTGTAAGGATCCATCAACGATACAAATAGCTAACTATAATTTAAAAGATAAAAAACAAGGTGCTTGGCACCATGACGAAAGCGCTGATATTTCGGTGGTTGTGCCGCTTAATACTGGTAAGTATAAGGGTGGTGGAACCGCTTTTCACAACTATGGCGAAATAAGTCCGTTACCAACGGGTCATGCGCTAATCTTCCCGAGTTTCATCAATCTACATAAGGGCCTGCCAGTCGAAAGTGGTGACAGATACCTGTTGGTTTTTTGGCTACACGATCGTCAAAGAGTCATAAATCTTTACGAAAATTACCTCTAAAATAACTGTTATTATTGTGTGTAAATAGTTGCAAATAGTTGCAACTTATGGCATTATAACTATGTGGGAATTTTAATTAATAACAAAAATAAGGAGGTTGAAATGACTACAAAAAATAAAGATTTAAAACAAATAAACAAATTTTTCAAAGATTTAGAAGAAATAAAAAACTTGGTAGATGACTTGGGTTGGGAGCATCAAAGAATGTCATCAAGTGGACGAGAATCTTATGAAAAACTTTGCAAAGTTTTGGGTTGGAAATTTGAAGGATAAGGAGAAAGCAAAGAAAGAAGGTGGCATTAGCCACCTTTTTTTAATACAAATCTGATAACTCTACAGTTTGGATTCCTTCCACATTGTAGGGTTTGAAGTCGTCCTTGTCTTTACATCTAAGTAATAAATCCAACGCTTGCTCATTTCTTTTACGAGCATATACCAAGGCTTCATCCGATAGAGTATAAATAACATAAGGGTACGGGTCTTGTTTTTCTTGGGCTAAAAAATTAAAACCCTTAGCGGTCAAGCCTAACTCTCTACAAGCATCGACATAAAGTGCTGCTTGCATGTGATAGTTGAAACTATTAATGGCGTTTCTAAAGCCACGAGGTGAAGCGTCACGGCATGTTTTAAGATCCCAGACATATTCATTGTCATACCAGTCCATACGACATTTAAAAGGATGACCATGCCACTCAAAAACCAAAGTATGTTCTACTTTGTCGGTTTCTTTTGGAATATAGTCTTTGACCACTGTTCGGCGCTCCATGCAAGTATCGTACAACTCTTGAGTTATTGCTGTTCTGTTGCCTATGGTGTTCATAAAGTTTTCATATTCTTCTTTGCCAGTCTTTGTTCTACGATCTATTTTTGGTTGTATTACAAATTCTTCACCAAACTTATGATGTTCTAAAAACACAGTATGTTGCACTCTACCCTCAAGTAGAGCCGGTGTTTGCACCGTATCTTTCTTATTCTTCCAGCTGTAAGGGCATTTAATGACCGAGGTTAGATCGTGAGACCTAAATGCTGGTATTTCTGCATACTCCTCATAGGGTATGTCCTCATATATGCCTACTTTAAACTCTTTCATTTTTCTTTATCTCCTCTATTTCGCTTTCTGTTAAGTTAAAACAATTCAAATTACCTGCTACTGTTCTGCGTTCGCCATCACCAAAAAAAGGATAAACACAGTGTTGCATCCAAGATGGAAACAATAAAAGTTTACCTGGCTCTGGTTTGACATAACGTGATTGTGGTGGTCTTAAACGCTCTGGGTCCCCGACTTGATTAAGCCCATAAGTAAAATTGATAAACCCATCGATAGCACCAGAGCTATTATAAAGTTCATATCTCCGTTCTGCTTCTTCGTCTGGTTTATGTATTTGTTCGGGCACCATGGTCCAAGTAGTAAAAGATATGCCCATGTTAGATTCTGTGAGATGGTCATGTATGGGATTGTAATCACCCTCAAAACTGTGAACTGACCATAGCTTATCTATACTTATTTTTTTCGGCCTAAGAGGAGATTTGGTTAGCTCGACAAAATGTTTTAGATAAGCCATGCCCAAGTGCTCAACAATATTAACAAAAGTAGCTAACTCTTGATCTTTAAAATTCATTTTTAATTGCTCACCTTGATGTATCTGACCAACCAAAGTGTCAGATGCAGACTCACGCAATTCATTAGATCTTAAAGAGTCAAGATACTCGTTAAGCGACGTCACTACCTTGGAGGGTAATCTGTGTTGCAGCATTACTGCTGCGGGAAGAGAAAAGACTTCGTATTCTACTTGGTTTTCCATCCTTGCTCGTCCTCTTCTAGTTTTACTAACTCAGACATTATTAAAGAGTAACCAACTAAATCGTCAGCAGTATCTTCGTGGTCTGGATTGTTAACGATACGACAAGACTTGAAGGCAATCATCATGGCACAACATTGTGATGGAGTTAAAGCTACACCAAGCATACCACTCCAGCTATGTGATAGTTGCACAAAAAATGAAACCGGGTCGTGATAATCTGCACCCTTAGTGTCTAAAAGTCTTGCTATTTGTTCTGCTTTTTCGTGATACATATTAGGGTGGTGAACGACCCTCTCTTCATTTATGGGATTAGTATCGGAGATTTTTTGGTTAAGATCGTCCACCGTAAACTCTAAAAAGGTATGTTCTTTTCGTCGAAACTGTCGTCGTTCATTTCCTTGGCAGCTTCTTCTGTAAGGTTACTGACTTCCTCTGCCATAGCACCAGAGTCGGGGCTTTGTGCAGCATTAACAGTTTCGTACTCATAACTTTTTTCAATATCACCTTGTTGCCATGTAGGTAGAGATTCAAAGATGTCACACATAGCTTTTGACTCTGGGCTTTGCTTACCTCGGAAATCATCTAAGTAAACATCTAAGTCAAACAACACAGCGTCATTGATTGTGTCTACTTTAGTTACACCCTCTCTTGGTTCACGCAAAGCTAAGATTTTCGGTTTACCACCAGATGAAAACTCTGTTGGTGCTGTATGACCAACTTCTATTCTAGCTGTGCAACCCAATAGTTTTGATATGTCAAAACCTTTGAGTTCCTCCTCAGTAAAACTTTTGCCTCGCCAACTTTCAAGATCTTTACGCAAAGCTGCTGCTTCAAATAAAGATGCAGTGTAAGTTTTAAAAACAGCAAATGGTCTGCCGTCGTCCATGGTTACAGAATTATTTTCTGGGTCTAATGCGTGTGTAATTTCAAAGCACAAATGCACTCTGGTTTTTTTACTGGTTACGCCTTTGTATTCTTGATCTGTTGTTCCCAGATCTACGATGCTATAGCAGGTGCCTTGATATATACCAGGTTCTAAATTTGGTAGATCTCCGCCGCCGCCTTCGCCACTAATTGTTAAGCTCATATATATTTCTCCTCATAATGTGTTTGCAAAATTTAATAAACTTGGATATTATTCTATAACTACTTACAACAAAATGTAAAGAACTAATTTAAAAAGGATGATTGATGTCATTAAAAATAAAAGGACCTAACAAAAACTTCAACGCACCATTTACCCAAGATTATGTATCACAGTTTAGAGATTTCTTAGCTAGCAATGGCTATGAACCCGACCCTAAAAAGGGTTTGGTTACCGATGGCTCAGTAGGTCGAGCGTACATCAACATTGGTAACCAAAGAAAGCTAGTCGGTTGGTATCAAGCCTGGCTTGACCAAACAACACCTTTTGGCCGTATCGGTGACTACCGTATCAGCACGGACCAACCGACAGCGATCTGGAAACCAGAAAACAGTAAGAAGTTTCGTCTGACCAAAGAACAAAAGGCGGAGATTGAAGAACTCAGAAGACAAGCCGAAGTTAAATCCGCAGAAAAGTATTCGCAGGCTGCACAGCGTTCGCAGTCGATTTGGGAGCAATGTCGTGAGGTAGAGAAGCATCCTTACTTAGAAAAGAAACAAGTTTTGTCTTATGGTCTACGCACAGACAAGCACGACAACTTAGTGATCCCGCTGAAAGATAAGCAAGGTTCGATCGTTGGTCTACAGTATATTGCTGCCGATGGCTCCAAGCGTTTCCTCACTGGTTCTAAAAAAAGCGGTAGCTTTTTTCTACTCGGCAGAGAGATATTTGAGACAAGCGATAGCTTAAATTATGCCGAAGGCTATGCCACTGCCGCATCTATCTACGCTGATCGCTCACAGCCGGTCGTCGTCGCCTTTGATGCTTTCAACCTTATTAAAGTAGCAGAGGTTATGTACAAGTATTTTCCTAAACATAAACACATTTTTGTTGCAGATAACGATGATAGTAAAACAGGAGAGAAGGAAGCACAGAAAGCTGCGGCTTACATTAAGAAACAAGGTGGCTATGCTGAGATACAAATGCCCGAAACAAAAGGCGACTACAACGACCATAAGAACGAAGTTGAAGTCCTGGAAGGTGAGGTGGTCTTACAGAATGTCGATGTTCCGGTGGAGTACGATTTCCATCGTAGTGCAAGCGGACGCTTCTTGAACACCAAAGATAATATTAAAGGGGTCATGCAAACCCATAGCATCGATGTGCGCTATAACGTCATTAAGAAGAAGATGGAGATTGATATACCAGACACAACCTTTATTGCTGACATGCATGAAGAAGCCAGTCTGATTGAAGTAGAGAACCGTTGTATTAATATGGGCATACCTCATACCAAGGTGCGCGATTATCTTAAGATCCTAGCGCGTGAGTACAACCCGGTCAAAGAATGGATTGACAGTGAGCCTTGGGACGGACAGGATCGACTGCCTGCTTTCTTTGCCTCGCTGACTACAGAGGAGTCCGCGCAGCTGAAAGAGATGTTACTCAAGAAATGGTTAATCTCTTGTGTGGCTGCTGCCTATGAAAAGAATGGCGTTGAACTCGAAGGCATACTCGTGCTGCAAGGTGCTCAAGGGCTCGGTAAGACCTTATGGTTCAAGCGCCTATGTGATTACAATAAGGGCTGGCTCTTAGAGGGTGCAACGCTTAACCCTTCTGACAAGGACTCTGTTAAGAGAGCGGTTAGTCATTGGATTGTAGAGTTAGGCGAGATCGAGTCAACCTTTAAGAAGTCCGACATTGACCAGCTGAAAGCGTTTGTAACGTCGAAGACGGATGAACTGAGGCTGCCCTACGACCGCGCCTTTACGACCTATCAGCGCCGCACGGCGTTTTATGCTAGTGTCAATGCCCGCGAGTTCTTGACGGACACGTCGGGCAATCGAAGATTCTGGGTACTCGCAGTGAAAGATATAGATGTCAATCACGGTGTCAACATGCAACAGCTCTGGGCCCAGGTCAAAGAGACTATGTATGTGGCTGGACAAAAGAATTGGTTTCTCTCGCCAGATGAGCGTGAGCTCTTGCAAGATAGCAATGAGCAGTATCGTACACAGTCTAGTGTAGAGGATTTGATCTTGGAGCATGTGAGCTTCACCAGCGAACAGACCAAGCCTGTGCAAATGACTAAGCTCTTGCGAGATTTGGGGATTAAATCCCCGAGGATGCCAGACTTCAAAGAAGCAAGTCGTGTCTTACACGAAAGGGGCATCGAGCCTCGCAGGTCTAATGGCAAAAAGATCTATGATTTAGACTACACGCCTGTGGAAGAAGAGAGCACTAGCACCTCAAGTTATAGCAGTTGGAATGATTAAACAAACAAAAAAAATAGGCGACGCAACATTGTATTGTGCTGATTGTAAAGATGTCTTACCTTTGCTGAAAGACATAGACGCTTGCGTTACTGATCCGCCATATGGCCTATCGTTTATGGGTAAGGCTTGGGATTACGATGTACCTGGAACAGATATTTGGACGCAAGTCCATGACGTATTGAAGCCTGGTGCACATCTTCTATCATTCTTTGGCTCGCGCACTTATCATCGAGGTGCCATACCGATTGAGGACGCAGGCTTTGAGATACGAGATCAACTTATGTGGTTATATGGTAGTGGCTTTCCCAAGTCGCACAATATAGGTAAGGCTTTAGATAAGTATGCTGGGGTAAAAAGAAGGGTTGTTGGCAAAATAGAAGGAATGGGCTATACAAAATCAAATGTTGATCATGGAACTCAAAACAGAACACACACTACCTTTGATAAGTTGAGTAATGATGCTGTAACACCTGAAGCAAAAAGATGGGAGGGTTGGGGTACAGCACTCAAACCAGCACATGAACCTATTGTTATGGCAAGGAAACCATTTAAAGGTAGCGTGGCAAAGAATGTGTTAGAGCATGGTGTAGGTGGTATCAATATTGATGAATGTAGGGTTGGTAATGAGGAAAGAACTTACAAGGGTATGTCAGCTAACAAGCCACAAGGGGCTGGTACATTTCGAGATGATAATTGGCAACCTAAAGATATAGAAGTTACAGCTGTAGGAAGATTTCCAGCCAATGTCATGCACGATGGATCTGAGGTGGTGCAAGATGTATTCGGTGATAAATCACGCTATTTCTATTGTGCGAAAGCAAGTAAGCAAGATAGAGATGAGGGGTTGGAAAACTTTGTGGAGGCGCAGACCACCGATGGTAATATTAGAAGCAATAGTGAAACAGCTAGAAAATTTGGCGCCAACTCTGCTTTGCGTAAAAACGTTCACCCAACAGTAAAGCCAACGGAGTTGATGCGTTATTTGTGTCGCCTGGTCACACCGAAAGGTGGAGTTGTGCTTGATCCATTTATGGGTAGTGGAAGCACAGGTAAGGCGGCGGTTATGTCTGGCTACAAGTTTGTGGGTGTAGAAGTGGACGAGGAATACTTTGAGATAGCCTGTGCCAGAGTGGAAGCAGCGCATAAACAACGAGGTCTGTTTTAATGATTGATCTGGTGCTTGGAGTGTTAGGTACACTGTTTGGCTTACTTGCTTTGAGCATACTTGGGTTTATGATATATATAATAATTAATAATGATTAATACATATATGCAAAGGTTTATAAAGAAAGGGTACAGTAAAGGGTATAGTAAAGGGTATGCAGAAATCCTTTGTTTATGGGGCTTTGGACTACTAATAGTGTATAGTGTATATATATATAAAGATATTAATATTTGGTGGTTATAAGATGGTATTCTTACGGGTTACAAATAGGGTATTTAGAAATGGTTATACACTACCCTCTATACCCTGTTTAATATTATGAGCAAGTGGCAAGGCAAAGGATCTAATAAAAGACCATACAACTCTGAGGTTTTCAATCGAGAGTACGAGAGGATTTTTCAGAAAAAAACTAAAACCAAAAAGTGCAGTGAGTGTGGTAATGAATACAGATTAGATTTTTATAGAACAACACAGGTAAAATATAAAGTAATGCATCAAGATGTTTGTAAAAATTGTGAGGATTGGTAAATGCCAAAAAGAATAAAGAAGAAACCCATAGTCGATGCGCCCTTGCAGTTTGATAAGGATCAAGAACACAACTTAACTGAGATGCAAGCGAGCTTTGTTTGGCATTACACCGAAGGTGCTTGCGGTATGACCGAAGCAGCCAGAAAAGCTGGTTATGAGTTTCCCAGTCAGTCCGCTAACAAATTGTTGAATGGTAAGGATTATCCAAACGTGGTTAAGGCCATTCGCATTAAACAAGATGAGCTTGCCGAGAAGTATGCCATCACACCACAAAAGACTGGCACGATGTTATGGAAAGTTATGGAGAGTGCATACGAGAGTGGGCAGTTCAATGCTGCTGTCAGTGCTATCAAAGAACTCAATCAACTTGCTGGTTTGTCCATCAATAGATCGCAGAACATTAACATCAACGCTAACCTAGAGAAGATGTCGAGAGAACAAATCAAGGAAAGGTTAGGACAGTTGTTAGGTGCTAATTCTTCTGGCTACTCACCTAAAGATAAATAGTCAAATAAACTTCAAAATGGCCGGCGCCCGCTGTAGGCGAAAAAAAATCAAAAAAAAATATTGAGCAGTCGCAAAGCCTTTATTTATAAGGGTCTTAGCGTATGCAAACTGTTATTCCTTTATGCAACTATGTGCAACTTGTGAGCACAACAGTAACGCGGGACAAATTGGAGTCCCTTAGAACCGGTTTTTTGCCTAGATCTATATTTGGTTTTGGGGTATCACCCCATATATGACGCGACGCATACATATGTGTATATTACTGAGTTTGCCACACTAAATCATGTGAAAAACTCATCGCAAACAATTTGCAATTTTGTGCAAATTTTGAGAAACTTCTTACAACATGCATAAATGTGTTATTTTTTTTGCGGGACTCCTGCTCACCATTTTTATGGGCTGGTTAGTTTGGATAACAACAGTTATGGTTGACGAAAAAAAACGACGCCTAAAAGAAACTTCGATAAAAAAAAATGACATATAAGTTTAATAAGTTTTACTATAAGCCGTTACCCGAAAACCTAGAAGTCCGCGAAAGTGATATTGAAGGGTCTGGTGTTTTTGCAAAAGAAAAAATTGAAGCAGGCCAAGATTTAGGTATGACTCACATTAAAATCCCAATAATTCAAGGCTATGTGCGAACACCTCTCGGTGGTTTTGTAAACCACACCGAGGACCCAAACTGCTGTTTAATTGAAAAGATGGATTGGGACGACTATAGGATCTTTAATCTTTACACCATAAAAAAAATTCAACCAGGGGAAGAGTTGTCTTTAAATTATTATGCCGACGAAGACTGATATACTACCTAACCACGGCGTAACTGGTCTGTCTGTCAGCCAGGCAGATGTAGATCTTTTTTTAGATTATTTGGTTGACGCCAAGGGCACGTCTGCTCAAGTGCACGATAAGGGTAGTGAGGTTGAAGAAAAAGAAATACGGGATGCTACGATCTACTACATCGATGAAAAACAGACACGTTTGTATCAAATACTTAATAAAATAGCTTTTTCAGCCAACAAATACTTCAAATACGACATCAAAGGCATAGAAAAAGCGCAGATAATTCACTACAAAGCTCCCTCTAATGGTTACGACTACCATTTAGACATAGGACCCGAGGGTACAGCTGCAACACGCAAGATCAGCATGAGTCTTTTGCTCAATGAAGAATATGAAGGCGGCGAAATTTGCTTCCGTTCCAGCGAAAAAGAAAGTTGCACGCGTCCGAAGATTGGTGAAGTGGTGTTATTTAGCTCATTTTTGTCGCACAGAGTTAAACCTGTGACGCAAGGCGACCGTTATGTGGTCGTTACATGGTTTACGGGCCCGCCTTTTCGTTAGTATAATGAGCTATGGAACAAAAATCTCCACAAAACGTCGAATTAAATTCACCAACTAAAAATGTTGATATATTCGAGCAAGACTTTTCACCAGAGGGTGTACAAAATTTATTAGATGCGGGGTATAAACCGCAAAAGATAAATGAAATGATTGCAGATAAGTATGAGGCTGATGCTGGAGGACAAAAAATTGTACCCTATGTGCCAACTGGTGCAGAACAAAGAGTAGAAGGCTTTGCTAATATCTTGCAAGGTATAGGTTCTTTTGGTGATGACTATCTGGGGGGCTTCCTTTCATCTTTAGAGGATCCCTATCAAGCTCGAAAAATGTCTGGCAAACTTTTACGCTTGGTGGACCCTTATCAGCAAGGGGGTATAGGCGAGTTCTTACCAGGTTTTTCCTATGATTTAGCCGCGGAGCGTAAAGATCGACTAGGACAAGGCCTTAGTCTTTTAGACTTAATACCCGGAGGAGCTGTTATAGGCGCACCAGTTAAGGCCGCAGCTAGAACAGCCGCTGAGGAAGCTGCTAAAAAAACAAAAGATAAAGGAATCGCTGGTCTTAGTGAATCACAAGCTGTAAAAGAATCAGCAAAAGAGACGATACTTAAATACGCAAAAGATGACGATGGTTTTCTGTCTCCATCTTTAGAGGCTCTAATCAAAAGTGCACCACCAAATTTAAAAGGCAAACAGATTACTGAGTGGTTATCTGCAAATGCCAACAAGGGCGTCAAACCCAAAGAGTTGGAATATCTTGGTGTAGATGAGTTTGTAGCTAATAATCCGAAAGCAACTATTAGTGAGGTGCTTGAGGGCGTTAGTGCTAATAAAGTAAAGGTTGGTAAAGCTGTTTATGGAGACGAAGGTACTTTCTTGAAATTTGATGTTAACATGCCAGAACGTGATCCCATTTCTGGGAAGCCAGCAGTAGACGAACAAGTTTTAATGGAAAAAGAAAGATTACAAATGCGTGATGATTTCTCGCAAGACGAATTTGTAAGATACGTTAATGGTAGAACAACCACACGCAGAATACCTTTTAATGATATTGATGAATTAGAAGACTTTGTGAAACAAGGCAATATTACTTCTGACGAATACAATAAATTGATTGATGCCTATGCAGCAGATGTCTATAGAAAAAATCCTTTTGAAATGATTACACCAAAAGGTGATCCTGCGATAACCGAACAAAATATTTTTGCCTACGGTAATGATACCGAGGGGTATCTTATTTACAGTAATGGTGAAGACATAACTAATAAATTAGATCCACCAATGAGTAGAGCGGAGGCGCAAATACAAATACAAAATGAACTTGAAAATATTGGGTTCCGAAATACCTCAGAGGGAGCTGCTAGATACAAAACCTATATAGATGAAACATTGCCTGGCGGAGATAACTACCGCGAAGTTGTGTTTACTTGGGATAACGCTCCTGTGCGTCACGACGTAGTGGACCATTTTAGCGAAGACAATCAAATAGCTCACGCACTGGTTCGTAATCGAAAACTAGCCGACGGCAAACAAACCTTGCATGTCGATGAACTGCAATCTGACTTGCATACTAAAGGTTCAAGTGTTGGTTATAGGTTGTCAGATGCAGAGCTATATAAAATAAAACAAGAAATAGATCCTATACTCGATGGCACTTCTTTTACTTTTGTAAGACATGCTGCTGATGGGGAGCCCGGATTGGCATATCCTAGAGAAGGAGATATAGACGGATTTTTTAGTTTAGGTAATTTTCGTATGTATGCTAATGCAGACGCGACTAAAAGAAAAGATATGTTTAAGATAACTTCCGATCAGATATCGGGCAAAAGAACAACCGAATCACTAGATCCTAATCTGCCTGTTGGCAAAAAACTTTTAATTGAATTAGGTGGCGACAGACAAAAAATTGATAAATTTGTTGACACAATTAGGCCACTCATTGATGAAGGTCCAATACCCAACTATCCTTTCAAAGACGACTGGTATGTTATGTCACTAAAACAGTTATTAGATGAGGCTGTTAGAAAAGGTGATGATGCTATTTCCGTATCAAGCTCGTTGCCTATAGGATTAAGATATACCGATCAGTACAGCAGGTTTTATGAAACCTTATACGATAAGAAAATTCCTTCAGCCATGAAAAAGTTAGCAAATAAATACGGCGGTAAGTTTGAAAAAACAAAACTAGATGAGCTTGATACTTACGGACCCTTACAATCTGAGCGTTCTATGTTACAAGATGCAAGAGATGGCGAAGCGTATGCTGTAGGTTATTTAAAACGAAATTTTGATAATTTCGATCAAAAGTATGGACTTAAGGATATTGACGAAATTATAAACAATATGGAAGAGACCTTAAATGTTAACACCATCCGCATAACTCCAGAAATGAGAGAGAAAATCTTAGAAGAGGGCTTACCTAGCTTTGCGTTTGGTGGACCGGTTCTAAAACCTATTTCGCTAAACGATATAGATATATTTAACTCTTAGTGTCTTTGCCTAAAATTTCTTTCTTTCTGTCAGCAAAATCTTGAATTAAAAGATCGAAAAGCCTGGGATTCATATCTTTCAACATTTTCAGTGGTTTTACATTTTGCAACCAATGTTTTTCTAGTTGTTCGACTGAATCCTCGGGCATAAAAGACTTCATAACGGTGTAAAGACCGTCCGCAAAAGAATAATCTTTAGCATTTATTTTTTTCTTCGTCATTCCAATAAGGGAAACTAAATTCAGAATTTATTAAAGAATCATAAACCTCTTTAGCTTTATCTAAGACATAAGGTTCTTCCCCCCTATCTCTATAACCCCTCGAATTAACATGGAACCACTCTTCAAAACTAGGTACATAAATATGTTTAGTAGTTTCTTTCATAAGTTTCCTCCAAATCTTCTTCATCAACAAAAGTCACCTGGTTGGTTTCTTCATCCAAGAACCTTGCTTTACCCTCTTCGTTATAGCCATAAAAATATCCGAATATGGCATGTCCCAACAACTTCACGCGTTGGCCGTGCTCAAGATTTATCTTCATCTCTCCTCCTATAATATTCTTTTATTAATATTTCAGCTTCTTCATTAGAATTATCAACCAGTTCATTTAAGGCATCAATTTCTTTTAGAAGAAAATCCCTATCGATTAAATTGTTAACGTATGGCAAATGATCTTCGAGATCTTCGATCATGCGATTACAAATTTTACGAAAGCGTTGAGCCACTTCTTGCAGCTCTACTTTTTTTTCTTTATCTTCGCTCATTTTTTATTTATTGCATATTGTATAACAATTTTTCGTAAGAATACTATAAGTTACAAATAGTTGCAAATATTTATTAATCTGTTACTATTGTATCGTGAATAACAAAAAGGAGAAGTTATGACAAAAGAAATAAAGACCATACTTGAAAAGGTTGGTTTCATTAGAGAAGCTAAGAAGCAACAAAAACTTGTGGACTTAGAAACGTATATGAAAAAGTTTTCAATATCTGAAAACGAAATATTAGCAGAAATAGATTCTATTAAAAAAGTTTATTTAGAGCTTAACAGTATGTTCAAAACTGATTGGACCTACTTGGAAAGTGGCATGATATTTTTTACAGAAAACGACGCACTAAGAGAAAGACTATTTCCAGAAAAATAATAAGGAGAAATTATGACAGCTATGAACTTTACACACTTAGCAACTGGCATACCAACCAATTGCGCTATGACTTGGGTCCAAGTAATCAAGTATAGGCTTGGATTTAAGAATCATGTAATTGATGAAGTAATGACTCGATACGATCTTGACGAATACGAGTATGAATATGTGGGAGTTACCAGGAGAACGCTATGAATAAAAAATATGTTTTTAATAACTGGATAATGGGAGCCTGGAAATGTGGCCGCGTTGTAATGGAAGTTAGAAGTATAGGCCACAAATGGGTTTGGCTTAAATTATCAGGAAGGAAGCAGTTTACCAAGATCTCACGACCAGAGTGGGATCAAATTACTGCTTCGGATTCTTTTGAGGAGTACGCAGCATGATTGAACCAAGAAAACAAGTGAATAATATTTACGGCTATATCAGAGTATCATCTGAGCAGCAGGTTAAGGACGGCTCTTCACTAGAGGAGCAAAAAAGATCGATTGAGGAGTTTGTCGCTAATAAATACGGCGGTAGGAAAGTTGACAAGTTCTTTACCGACGCTGGCATTAGTGGCATGAAGCCATTATTAGAGCGACCAGGCTCCAGAGAGCTGACTGACACCATGGACGCAAACGACGTGAT
>Ga0209348_1000700_pt1 | contig 16900 bp, 17 predicted proteins | sample ETNvirenome_2_30_FD_184065 | JGI IMG/M metagenome (GOLD analysis project Ga0209348, IMG submission 184065) | Marine viral communities from the Pacific Ocean - ETNP_2_30 (SPAdes) (version 2) | ecosystem: Environmental > Aquatic > Marine > Oceanic | place: Pacific Ocean | collected 2013-06-22 | reverse complement strand
GTTGGTAATTTAGCATTAATACAAAAACACTATAAACGTCCATTTAAGTGTATTGTATTACTTAGAGATTTAATGGATGTATTAGCTAGTTATATGCAATGGTACACAGAAAATCCTGATGCATTTCCTAATAGATATAATTTAAATACGGATGATGAAAAATTAAGTATGATTATGAATAGAGAAGGTGCCGTTGCAAAAGATTTAGAAGCAATAAAAAATTCATATAATTATCCAGGTCTTTGTCACTATGTAAAGTATGATGATATGGTTACACAACCAGAACAAGAGTTTAAAAAAATATATGAGTTTATAGGTGAACCTTATTTTAATCATAGATTTAATAATTTAGATCAAGTATCTGTAAATGGTTTATCTTACGATGACAAAATAGTTGGAAAAAATATGCATAAACTATTTGATGGACCTGTAAGAAAAGTATATAATCCTTACATAAAAAAAATTCCAGAAAGGATAAAAGAAAAGTATGGACACATCAGATTTTAAATTTATATTTTTAGGTCAATCAGTATTAAGATATCAAGTGCCATTAGATGTATTCAATACTATTAATCATATTTATGAAACTAAATATCCAGAATTAAAACCTGCTAATAAACAATTAGTTGGTAAAATAGAAAAAGAACATAGTTTGTTTTTTGATGGTCAAGATAGTGAAAAAATGATTAAACATAATCATTTACCACAAAACGTATTGCAATGGTTTCATCAAAAATTTAATCATTATTTACAATGGAACAAGATAAGAGAATATGAAATGCATTTAAATTCTATATGGGTTAATCAAATGTTTGAACATGAATACAATCCAGTGCATGTACATCAAGGATCATTGTTTACAGGTTTATCTAGTGTAATGATTTTAAAATTACCACAAAGTTTTGGTGTTGAATATTCATCTCCAGACTCACCACAAAATGGTAGATTACAAATATTAGGTTCGGTATCTGGGCAGTTTGCAAACGTAGATTATCAACCAGAAATTAAAGAAAGGGATTTTTACATTTTTCCTTATGACATGAGACATACAGTGTATCCATTTAATGGAGAAGGTTATAGAAGAACTTTAGCTGCAAACATGGATGTTAAATATGATCCAATTAGAAATAGAGGAGTAAGTTAATGTACGAAAATAGACACATCACAGAACCTAAATGGAAAAGTTGGATTATACAAACAACAACACCATTGTTTACACCTGATCAATGTAGACAAATTATAGAATGTGGTAGACGTCAGCCACCACAACAAGCACAAGTTGGTATGGGTAAACCTGGAGGTGGCACAGACACAAAGAAAAGAGTTACAACAATTAGTTGGATACCGTTTAAAGAAATGGGACATATGTATCGTGATCTTAATAACTTTATACAAAAAGCAAATGAAAATCATTTTGGTTTTGGTGATATACAGGTTACAGAGAATGCACAGTTTACAGAATATCCAGAAGGTGGGTTTTATGACTGGCATATGGATTGTGATGTGAACATGCAACACGAACCACCTGTTAGAAAAATATCAATGACATTATTACTTAATGATCCATCAGAATTTGAAGGTGGTGATTTAGAATTAATGGGACCAGGTAAGTTTGCAGAACTAAAACAAGGTCATGCAATAGTATTTGCATCTTTTTTAAATCACAGAGTTAATCCTGTAAAACGTGGTGTTAGACAATCTCTTGTTGTTTGGTTTGGAGGTAAACCGTTTAGATGATTAAAGAACAATTTTTTCCAACAAATATATACGGTAAGGATGTTAAATTAGATAATCAATTATTTGAAAAAGAAATAGTTGAATGGTCTAAACGAGATCCTGGTGTAAAGAAAACAAATCGTAATGGCTGGCACTCTACAACAGAAATGCATAAAATTCCTGTGTTTCAACCTTTGGTCAATGAATTATTTTTGATGATGAATGATGTATGGAAAGAAGAATGGTTGGATAGAGAGCCTGTGTTAGGTAACATGTGGGCTAATATAAATCCACCAGGTGGATACAATGCTCCACATATACATCCTAATAGTTTGTTTAGTGGTGTGTATTATGTAAAAGCCCCAAAAGATTCAGGTAATTTGGTTTGTAATGAACCAAGAGCAGGAGTACAATTAAATATGCCAACAAGAAAACCTGGAAAACCTCCAAAAGAATTATGGAGAGAGGTGCATTTAGAACCAAAAGAAGGTAGAATTATAATATTTCCTTTTTATCTTTGGCATAATGTTGAACCTAATTTATCTAATGATATAAGAATATCAGTAAGTTTTAATTTTATACAACATGGCTTTCAATAAATATCAAGTAATCAAAGGTGCGCTTAGCTACGAATTAGCTAACTTTATATTTAATTATTTTTTACTTAAACGTGATGCAGTTGATTGGATGTATAAAAACAACATAACCTACGATACAGGATTACTAGGCACTTGGGGAGATATACAAGTTCCTAATACATACTCTCATTATGCAGACAATGTTATGGAGACATTGTTAGTCAAAATGTTACCAGTTATGGCAAAAGAAACAGGTCTTAATTTAGTGCCTACATATTCATACGCTAGAATATATAAGAAAGGTGATATATTGAGACGTCACAAAGATAGACCCTCTTGTGAGATATCCACCACATTAAATTTAGGTGGAGATCCATGGCCTATATTTATCGATGGCACAGGGGCTGACAGCGTCATAGACGAGTATAAACAGATACATAAGCCCAATGCTCCAGAGGGCACGAAAGTCTTGCTTGATGTAGGAGATATGCTAGTATATAGTGGTTGTGAATTAGAACATTGGAGAGAACCACTTGAAGGAGATGTCTGTGCGCAGGTATTTCTTCATTATAACCATGTAAATGGTCCTTTTGCTGAAAAGAACAGGTTCGACAAAAGGCCGATGTTAGGTGTTCCACCAATACGGAACATGTAATATGATGAGGTTATATGCTACAAAAAGTACAGTTTCTACCTGGGATCAATAAACAAATTACAGAGACCACGGCTGAAGGACAATGGGTAGATGGAGATAATGTAAGATTTCGTTATGGCACTCCTGAAAAGATAGGAGGTTGGAAACAACTTGGAGACGATAAGTTAACAGGTGCTGGTAGAGGTCTTCATCATTTTGTAAATAGTAAAGCTAGAAAATACGCAATCATAGGAACAAATAGAATTTTATATGCATACTCAGGTGGTGTGTTTTATGACATACACCCTATTAAATCTACAACAACACTTACAAGTGCATTTAGTACGACTAACGGATCAGCGGTTGTTACAATAACTTTTAGCGGCTCTCACAGTATAAATGAAAATGATATTATATTATTAGATAATTTTTCTGCAATAACTAATTCTAATTTTGCAGCTGCAGATTTTAACGATAAAAAATTTATGGTAACTAGCGTACCATCAAGCACAACTATTACAATTACAATGCCATCAAATGAGTCTGGATCTGGTGCAACAACATCAGGTGGTATTAGAGTACAACACTATTATCCTGTGGGTCCAGCGGTACAAGCAAAAGGTTTTGGTTGGTCCCTTGGATCTTGGGGTGGTGAGGTAGCAGGTGAACCTACAACAACTTTAACAAATGGTATTACTGATTCTGTAACTTCTGGTATTATACTAGGAGACGTATCACAATTTCCAAGCTCTGGTACTAACTTTATAAAAATAGATAACGAAGAAATATCTTACACAGGTATATCTGGTAATGAATTAACAGGTGTAACAAGAGAAGTTAGAGGTACAACAAAAGCTGCACACAGTGGTGGAGCAACTGTAACTAGCACGACAAATTTTGTAGCATGGGGTGAAGCAGCATCAGGAGATTTAGTATTAGAACCTGGTATGTGGTCATTAGATAATTTTGGTGACAAGGCTATTTGTTTAATACATGATAGTGCTGTATTTGAATGGAATTCTGCAGCCACAAACGCAGAAACAACTAGAGCAACAATTATATCTGGTGCACCGACTGCATCCAGACACATGATAGTATCTACACCGGACAGACACTTAGTATTTTTTGGAACAGAGACAACTATAGGTGATACATCAACACAAGATGATATGTTTATAAGATTTTCAGACCAAGAAGATATAAATACTTATACACCCACAGCAACCAATACAGCTGGTAATCAAAGACTAGCTGACGGTTCACAGATCAGAGGAGCGATTAGGGGTCGTGATGCTATTTATGTTTGGACTGATACAGCGTTATTTACACAACGTTTTGTAGGTGCTCCGTTTACTTTTGCGTTTGCACAAGTTGGAACTAACTGCGGACTTGCAGGGCAGAATGCATGTGTTGAAGTTGATGGTGCCGCGTATTGGATGTCAGAAAATGGTTTCTTTAGATACGCTGGTAAATTAGAATCGTTACCATGTTTAGTAGAAGATTTTGTTTATGATAACATAAATTTAGAATCTGGTAATCAGATGGTATCAGCAGGATTAAATAATTTATTTGGTGAAGTCACATGGTTTTATCCAACAACAGGATCATCTGTTGTTAACAGAATGGTTACATATAATTATTTTGATTCATCACCAAAAAGACCGGTATGGACTATTGGATCGTTGGCTAGAACTATGTGGGAAGATTCTGCAGTATTTGGTAAACCTCACGCATTAGAATATAATGCAAGTGTTGATACATCTTTTGATGTTGTAGGTAACACAGAAGGTTCTACAATATATTATGAACACGAAACAGGGACTGATCAAGTTCAAGGTGGTGCAACAACTGCTATTGTTGCTAGTATAGAATCAGGAGACTTTGATATTACTCAAAGAATTATTAGAGGAGCTCAAAGCGGCATGCATGACCTTAGAGGGGATGGTGAGTTTATAATGAAGATAAGAAGATTCATACCAGACTTTATATCTCAAACAGGTAACACACAAGTAACATTACAACTAAGAAATTATCCTAACGATAGTAGAGCTAGTTCATCTTTAGGACCATTTACAGTTTCATCATCTACACAAAAAGTAGATACACGTGCAAGAGCCAGAGCTATTTCATTAAAAGTAGCAAATACGGCTGCTAGTCAAAGTTGGAAATTAGGAACTTTTAGATTAGATATACAACCAGATGGGAGAAGATAATGGCAAAGATAGTACAAGTATTAACAAGACCAAGTGAAGAATATGATCTGCCCACGGCAGAGGCGCAGGTTAGAGATCTTGATGCGATTGTAGAAAAATTAAATTCAACATTTCAAGAAGAATTAAAAGAGGAGATAGAAGCATTTAACTTCTTTTTAAATTAATGGCTAATAGTTTTAAAAATAAAAAAGTAGATTTAACTACAACAGATCTTACGACATTGTACACGGTGCCAAGTGCTACAACTACAGTTGTAAAATCATTATTAGTATCCGAGGATGCCGGATCAGGGACCACGATAACTATAACATTGGTTAATTCTAGTGGCGCTATATTTAATTTATTTAAAGACAAAGCTATAGCATCTAAAGCTACAACAGAACTTTTAACTCAACCTCTTGTTATGGAGGAAAGTGAAGTATTAAAAGTACAAGCTGCTGACGCAAATGAGCTGCACGTCATAGCTTCTATATTAGAAATACAGCCAAGAGAGGTAACAGCGTAGTGAAAGATATACCAACAATAAAGCCAAAAGAAATAATAGAAACTATTAGCAATATTAAAACAGGTGAGATATACAAGAATGATGAGGAATGGAAAACAAAAGGAATTCCTGAACAAGATATTAGAAAAGACGTTAGGGTAATTATGCCTAGTCTTGACTTATTTGGAGAAACAAAATGATAATAAGCCCCATAGACCAGAGAATAAGAGATGCAGGATTTAACTATGTGCCTTTTAATCAGTTTTTAGCATCACCGTTTCAAATACCACAAGGTGAAACTGCAACCGATCCCAACACTGGTGCAGGTATAGTTACATTACCAATGGGTGGGGGTGGTAGTGGGGGTGGAGCACTACAAGCTGGAGATATAGATTACGGTAGTTTTGCGAGTGCTGGTTTTGATGCGTATGCAAACAGACAACCAACACCATTAGTTGATGAAACATATCAAAGTAGACTTAATAAAACTTTTATGGGTTTTCCAAGTTATAGAGAACAACAATTAACTCCAGCAGACATAGGTGAGTATATTGGATCTGGTATAGATATTCCTTTAGAGCTAACTACAGCTGGTAAAATACAACAAGGACTTGGTGGTGCTAAAGAAGGTTTAGCAGGTTTAGCAGAAAAATTTAAAGGTATTGGACCTGTAAGTTTTATATTAAATAAAATGGATAGATTTAATACTTTACCTGAATTAGACCAACAATTTATAAAACAGAGTATGGGTTATAGAGGTCCAACAGTATTTGGTGAAAACACTGGTGGAGGATATGTAGATCCTTTTGGTGTTAATGTAAGATCTGCATTTGGTAACTATGCAGAAAAAGTTAGAGATGATTTTGATAAGCTTACTGAAGCATTAAGTCCAACCGGGGCAATAGGTGGTAAAAAAGATTTTCAGGGCGCAACATATAATCCTGAAACAGGATTGTTTGAAAGTGATACATTAGATCAACAAACAATAGATGCCTTAAACCAAAGAACTAAAATGGTAAGAACTAAATTAAATTTTAGAAAAAAACAAAAATTACAACAAGATTTTGATAAGAAAATAGCAGAGGCTCAGAAAAAGGCTGAAGAAGCCGCAGCTAAAGAAGCAGCAGCTAGAGCTGAAGCTCAAACGATACAAGATAGAAATAGAAGAGAAGGCACAGGTGGCTATCAATCTGATTTTTCACAAGATAGAGGTTTTATGGAAGGACCTTCTGGCAGAGAAGCATTTTCTGGTGACACTGATTTATCTGGCACTATGGGTTCATTTATGGATGGCGGTATTGTAGACATGCTAGAAATATATGATTGATTATAGGAGAAAAAGACAATAAAAAGGTAAGATTATGGCAATTTCAAGAATGAATATGGAAAGACAAATGCGTAATATGGGTGGCATCATGGGTCTCGAAGACCAGAGACAAGGATATTTCTTAGGTAAATTAGTTAAGAAGATAACTAAACCAATTAAAAAAATTGTTAAATCACCATTAGGTAAGTTAGCTTTACTAGGATTAGGTGCATATGGATTAGGTGGCGCTAAGTTTTTAGGTGGTAAAGGTATATTTGCAGGTGGACAAGGTCTTGCTCGTTTTAGGAATTTAGCTTCTCCTTTTTTATCTGGTGGTAAACTTAGTACCATAGGAGATGTTTTTAGAGTAGGTGGCAAGAAAGGTGCAGATTTTAGTGCATTAAGATTATTAGGTGGTGGATTAGGAGCTACAGCTTTAGCTGCGCCATTTTTAATGGGTGATGAAGAGGAAGTTGACGAAGGCACACCATTTACAGACCCACAAGCAAGTATAGAAAATATTAGAGATCAAGCTAGAGCGTATTATGCTGATCCAACAAACTCTGCATTATATTTTATGCCACCAAAACAGTTTACAAGACCTTTTGCAGAAGGTGGATTAGCTGACATACCAAGAGGGGGATACAGTGAAGGTGAGTCTGTTGTATCAAAAGAACAAGCGGCTATGATACAGGACATGCAAGATAAGGGTATGGATATGTCTACCATAGAATCTTTGACAGGTCTTACAAAAGAACAGATAACTAATTATCTATCTTCATTAAATCAAAAAGCTGAAGGTGGTATTATGGATTTAGGTGGTATGGAAAAAGACTACAGAGAGGGTGGTTTTGTACCGATAGGAGCTGAAGAAAGAGCAGACGATGTACCAGCTAGACTTAGCAAAAATGAATTTGTATTTACAGCCGATGCTGTAAGAAATGCAGGTGGGGGAGATATTGATAAAGGTGCAGAGGTTATGCAGAATATGATGGACAATCTGGAAGCAGGTGGTAGTATATCAGAAGAGTCCCAGGGTATGGAAAATCCTGCACAAGCAATGTTTGATCAAGCACAAATGATGGAGAGTAGAATAGTATAATGGCATTACCAGATTATTTACAAGATAGCGCTAAAGATTTTGCCCGTCAGCTGACGGCATCAACGTCAGTACCTATTGATACAACTAAATTTACAGGTAGACAATTTGTTGCTGGTGAAGACCCATTACAAACACAGGCTATTAATTTAGCAACACAAGGTATTGGTGGCTTTCAACCGTTCTTAACATCAGCACAACAGGCCATAACACAAGCAGGTCAAGACGTAGGTCAGGTTAGACAAGACCTTTCAGGACTCGGACAGTTTATGGGTACGGGAGCAGGGACCGGGGCTGGATCAATTGCAGCTTTTACATCACCATTTCAACAACAAGTTATTGACGAATCATTAAGACAGTTTGATAGATCAAGAGCAGGTGGTTTACAACAAATTTCAGACCAAGCTTTAGCCACAGGTGCATTTGGTGGTGGTAGACAAGGTGCATTAGAAGGACAGTTTATGGCTGATACTGCATTAGGCAGAGCGGGACTTGAAGCACAATTAAGAGCACAAGGTTTTGCAGATGCTGCAGCAAGAAGAGCAGGAGCATTTGGACAACAACAATCATTAGCAGGTCAAAGAGCTGCACTAGCAAACCAACAAGCAGGTTTAGCACAAAATCAATTTGCATTATCTAATTTCCAACAAGCAGGCAGAGCTGCAGACGTGGCTAACTTAGGTCAGCTTGGTGCATTTAGACAAGGATTAGAACAATCAAGATTACAGGCAGATATGGACGCTGCAAGAACTGGAGCTTTTGAGGCACAACAAAGACTTCAACAACTTGGAGGTGGTCTAGGACAATTAGCTGGATTTGCATCTCCAGCACCTATACCTGCGTCAACTCCTAGTCCATTCTCAACAGCTTTAAGTACAGCTCTTGGTATTGGCGGACTATTTGGAAAATTCAGGTAAACTATGAGACCATTAAATAGACCAATGTTTAGAATGGGTGGCCCTATCAAAGAAGGTATCATGAAGGGCATGAAAGAACCACAAGCTATTAACACTGTTGGTAGTCCTATTGCACCTACAGATGCAAGTGGTCGTCAAGGATATGCATTACCTTTAATGTTTTTATTAGGTCAGGGAGCAAGAATGGCATTAAGACCTTTAGGTAAATTTGCTATGAGGCAGTTTGCGGGACCTAATTTTGGAATAGGTGGTAAAAGATTATTAACTATGGCAGGAGGTAAAACCCCTCCTCCAATACCTGCAGGATATGGTGCAAAACAAATGATATTTCAACCAACTGGTTTTGGTAAATATATTTTAGGTTCACCTGAAGCAAGAGCCATAGGAGCAGTAGCTAAAGGTTCTGGTAAAATAGGTGGTGGTATTAAAAAAATAGGAACAAGTCTTGCCTCTTCGCCATTAACAGTAGGGTTTTTAGGCTACCAAGGACTTAAAGCATTAAGCCCAGATGAAAAACCAGCAGAGGGAACAGGAGATCCAACAAGTGAACTACAAAGAGTTGATGAAATAGGAACAGGTGCAGGCACAACAGGTGGTAGTGTTACTGAAGATCCTAACAAAGCAAAACAGATTCAAGAAGATAGAATAGCAAAAACTAAAAAAAGATACTACGAACTTATGGGTCTAGACAAAATGAAAAAAGACGCTGCGTATGACTCATTAATAGATGCTAGTAAAATTGTACAAGAAGAAGGTGGAGATCTTAAAGGAGCTATTAAATCAGGAACTTTACAAAGTAGAATTATAAATGCAATATCTAAAAATCTAGATAAGTCTGCGGATATTAAACGACAGATAGATGCTGCAATATTAAAAGGTGAGATTGAAAAAGATATTAAAGGTGCAGATACTACAGATAAAAGATTAAAAGAAGCTAGAATCAAACAATTAGAAAGAGCAGAGAAAAATGCTAGCGCTTCTGGTCAGATAGCTGCTGTTAGAAGTGAGAAAGGGTTTGTTCCTGGAGCTACAACTGCTGCTATATTAAGAAACGATGGTATAAAATACGATACAGTTTTACAGGATAAATTAATTACAGATTTCAAAGAAGACAACCCTACAAAAGATGAAGTAGACTATATAATCTCATTAGGTACAGAACTTCCTGATGGAAGATATGTTGTAGGTGAAAGACTTGTAGAGAAAAAAGGTAACGAAGTAGCCTTCATAGTATAGGAGGATTAAATGGCTTCACTCGAAGAGGTACTTTACGGTAAATCAAATAACAATAAAGTCGGCACATTAGAATCAATATTATCTGGTGTTGCATCTGGTATTATTGCAATACCAAAAGGTTTCTTTTCTTTGGGTGCAACACTTATGGATCTTGGTGTTGACAGTGGTAGAGCCGCAAAGGTAGAACAATTCTTTGACGATCTTACAGAGTTTGATGAGAAAGCAGAAGCGACAGCTGCTGGTAGAATTACAGAAGCATTGGTAAACATAGGTATACCAGGTGGTGTAGGTTTTAAAGTTGCATCTAGAATGGCAGGTGATGCCATGAAAGCTGCAAGAAATGGTAAGTATGTAAAACTATCTAATCCAAATCTAAAGAAAGGTATGGACCAAGCCATAGAGTTAAATACTCGTGGCAAAACAAATAAATTTATTGCAGGTGCATTAGGTGGTGGTCTAGCAGAGGGTGTATTCGTAGGAGACGTAGAAAAAGTTGGTACGTTTGGTGATCTTATAGGTGGACCAACAGCAGTTGATAGAGCTACAGATGACGATGCAACAAGAGAGTTATTAAACAGAGTTAAGTTTGGTTTTGAAGGTGCATTGTTTACTGGTGTTATAGGTGGCACAGGCACATTAGTTAAGAAACTAACAAATAGAAACAAGCAATTAGATGTAGCAAACTCTAAGCTAGACAGATTTATAGATAGAATTGCATCAGGGTTCAGGGCACGAAGTGGTAAGACACAAGAGTTTTTTGATCTTGAGAGAACATCTATTGGTGAAAGAGCTGCAGATGCTGCAGGTGCAAGAAATATATCTAGAGAACTAGATCAAGCAATAGATAAAGTATTTCCACCAGCAAGAACTGTATTTAATCAAGCAGCTGCAAAAGACAGACAAAAATTATTAAACGAGATAAATGATTTATTATTATCTGGTGATCCTAAACTAGATGATCTTGGTGTTGCTAAGTTTGGACCATTAGATGAAACAAAGAAAGCTGCTTTAGTTAAAAAATTAAAAGATTTAAAAGTAGATGATCAGGTTACAACTGACATACTAGCTAATTTATCTGCAATAAGAACCAGATGGTCTGATTTATTTTCTAAACTAGGGAGATCATTAGGTGATAATGAAATACAAGAATTTAAAAAATTATTTGGTGGTAAATTTAAAAACTATCTTGGATCTACATACGACATATTTCAAAACCAAAGTATTTTCCCATGGGCAAGATACAAACCAAGTGCAGAGGCGATAAAAGAAGCTAAAGAAGTATTTAAATCTAGTGCAAGGGAAGCAGGTGAAGAACTTACAGACCTACAGGCAGAGCAAGCTGTAACCAGAGTATTAAAAACTGCAAGACTACCAAAAGGTATTAGAATGGATAAACCATCTGATGCTATATTTTCTGTACCAGATTTTTTTGTAAATAGAACTACACTAGATGAAGTTGTAACAGACAGAGGATCTGCATTAATATCTGCAGGTGCAATCAAAGAAGCTGACAGAAAAGTATTTGAAAAACTTTTAGGTAAACAAAATAATCCTATGCAAACCATACTAGGTGGTACGGCTAAACTATCTATGATCACAAGAAGAAACCTTTTCTTTCAAGATCTTATAAGAAAGAATGATGAGCTTATAGCTGCTGGTAAAAAACCTATGTTTGCAAAATCAAACGATGAAGCGAGATTAATATTTGGAGATGACTTTGAACAGATAAGAATAGACCAAGCTAGAGCTTTAGATGTTGCAGCAAAAGGTGGATCTATAAATCCTCTTAATGAACTATATACTACACCTGGCATGGCCAAAGCATTAGAGGGTACATCACTTGCTTTTGACAAAGCAGGTATGCTAGGTCAACTATATCAGAGTCTTATATTGTATCCAAAAGGTCTATCACAGATAGCAAAAACAATTCTATCACCGGTAACACACGTTAGAAACTTTGTATCTGCTGGTGCATTTGCTACAGCAAACGGTATTATACCTGACGCTGCTGCAATCAAACAAGCATACCAAGCATTACAAACACCACTTAAAGGTACAAGACAACAGAATGATCTATACGAAGAGTTATTAAAATTAGGTGTTGTAAACTCTAACGTAAGATTAGGGGATCTAACTAGATTGCTTGAAGATGTAAACTTTGGTGAGACTATGACATCAGACAAAGGTTTAAGAATGTTACTCAAACCATTATCAAAATTAAAATCTGTATCACAGGATCTATACACAGCTGAGGATGACTTCTGGAAGATAGCATCATGGGCTATGGAGAAATCTAGATTAGAATCAAACATGTTAGCTAAAGGTATTAAGAGAGGTGATGTAATAAAAAGAAACGGTGTAGACATAACTATCGACGACCAGTTCTTTAAAGAAGAGGCAGCAGACATTGTAAGAAATAATATACCAAACTATGATTACGTATCTGACTTTGTTAAATCATTAAGAAAATTACCTATTGGAAACTTTGTATCATTCCCTGCAGAAATAGTTAGAACAGGTACAAATATTGTAAGACGTGGTCTTAGAGAGATAAACGAAACATTCACACTCGCTGATGGCACAGTAGTGAAACCTTTTGAAACCATTGGATACACAAGACTATTTGGTTTTGGTGCTACGGTTGCAGCTGTACCATACGCAACACAAAAAGCTTTTCAAGCTATCTACGATGTGACTGATGAGGAGAGAGAAGCTATCAGAAGATATGTAGCTGACTGGTCAAAAAACTCAACACTACTGCCAATAAAAGACGAAAAAGGTAATTTTAAATACATAGATTTTAGTCACGCTAATGCGTACGATACATTAATTAGACCGGTGCAAACTTTATTAAACTCTGTGGCAGATGGTAGAACAGACGAAGATGGTTTGATGGATGATTTTCTTGCAGGTACATTTATATCTATGAAAGAATTTGCACAACCATTTATATCAGAATCTATCTGGACAGAAGCAGTAACAGATTTAATAGCTAGAGGTGGTAGAACAAGAGAGGGCTTCCAAGTATTTAATCCACAAGATACGGCAGGTGACAAGGGTGTTAAGATAATGAAACACTTAGTAAGAGCACAGATGCCTTTCTCTTTTGAACAATTAAAAAGATTAGATAGATCTATAGAATCTGTAGATGTTTTAGTAAAAGGTAAATTTGATGAGTACGGACAAAACTTTGAATTTGGTGATGAGTTTCAAGGTTTATTTGGTTTTAGAGAAGTAAAAGTAAATCCTGAAAGAAGTTTGCAATTTAAAGTTGCTAATTATCAAAGAGGTGTTAGGGAATCTAGGTCTCTGTTTACTAGAGAAGCTTTGAAAGGTGGACCAATAGAACCAAGAGAGGTTGTTGATGCATATATAAATGCCAACAGATCTTTGTTTAATGTTAGAAAAGAATTTGGAAAAGATTTAAATGCTGCTCAAGTTTTAAATATTAGTCCTCTTGCATTTAGTTCAGCAACAGAAAGATTATCAGATATAGATGTTAACACAATACGAAGTAACATATTTAGACCTATAGAATTATCAAATGAAGTGCAACAAGCATTTGCAGAGAATGCATTAAGAATAGGAGTAACAAATCCATTAATAACTGCATTGCCTGTTATCTCACAACTACAAGCACAAATAGGACAGGTATCTTTAAGTGAACCATCGTTTCCATTTTTTGAAAACCCACTATTACCTATTACACAAGACACGCCTGCAACACCAACATCATTAAACTTACCGAGTATTGATGCAAATATAGTTAATAATCCTGGTGCAGCAGGATCTTTTTCTAACTTGACAACAGCACAGAAACTGTCAATATTGTTTCCAACAGGATAATTATGGCTAAAAAATCGGCATTACAAAAAATAGAAGATCATGAAAAGCTTTGCAGAATTATGCAAAAGCAAACGTTCGAACAAATAAGAGAAATGAAAGAACGTATTAGAAGAATTGAATACATGATCGTTGGTGGAATGGGATCACTCATTCTAGCTTTATTAATGAACTATATGAAATAATGAATCTATCTCGTAACTTTACACTTCAAGAATTAATTAAATCAGACACTGCTATTAGGTTGGACATCAATAACAATCCAAACTCAGGTCAGATAGAAAAACTAAAAGCACTTTGTGAAAATATTTTACAGCCGGTACGTGACCACTTTGGCAGGGTCAAGGTGACGAGCGGGTTCCGTAGTGAACAGCTGTGCCTAAAGATAGGTAGCTCTGTAAATTCACAGCATGCACGCGCCGAGGCGGCCGATTTCGAATGTATGGGCACAGACAATGCTGAACTAGCTGACTGGATCAACCAGAACCTTCCGTATGACCAGCTCATCCTCGAGTTCTATACTCCAGGTGAGCCTAACAGCGGATGGATACATTGCAGCTATACACCCGATCAACCAAGAAAACAATTCTTGCACGCATACAAGTCAGAGGGTAAAACAAAATACAAACCTGTAATTGGAAAGGCAAAAGATCTAGTTTAACATCCAAAGCATACAGGCAACAAGACTAATCCAAAGTCCCATTCTAATTATAACACCTGGTCTTAAATCCATGCTTTCAATTCCTCTCCCATTATTTGTGTAGCGATATCTACTTTTTTACGTAGAGCTTTTACAATACGCGTATCTACAGTATTCTCACAGATAATGTCAATGTAAGTCATAGGTTTTGTTTGGCCTATACGATCTATCCTAGCCTCTGACTGTTGTCTTTTCTCCAGATCATAACCATTTGAATAATATATCATGGTGCTAGCAGCCGTAAGTGTAATACCATAACCACCAGTTTGTGTTGTTCCTACAAAGAACCGGACTCCAGAATCAGGGTCCTGGAATTTCTGTATATTACTTTGTCTTTCTTCTTGTGGTGTAAGACCATAATAGTCTACAAAGGTACCTTCACCATATTCTTTTGATAGTGCATTAATAATGTTATGCACATCTCTTTGAAACTGGGCCCAAATAACAACCTTGCCCTCTACTTCATCTAAAAGATCTAGCAACTCACCGATTCTATTGTTTGGCATTTCTTGTATAGTGCCATCATCAGCTGTAAAATGACCACAAGTTATCTGTTGTAGTCTCATTAATTGAGTCAATATCGTAGCCGTAGTCATCATCTTACCATCAAGCTGAGCGTGAGCTAGCTTCTGCATTTGTAAGTATGCTTTGGTTTGCTCTGGTGTAAGCAATACTTCTCTTTTCATAAATGTTTTCTTAGGTAGGTCTAAACACTCGTCCTTCAATACTCTGTAAGAAAAAGCTTTTAGTTTTTCAGACAGCTCATCTAGGTTTCTATAACCAACCACAATCTGCACGGATCGACCACTAAAGTTTGCTGTTCTCATGACAGCGTATCTAGTTCTAAATGCATAGTAAGAATTAAAACCAAGTAATTCATCTTCTAAAAACTCACATTGTTTGTATAGATCTAGTGGTGACTTAGTTACCGGTGAACCTGTAAGTATTCTTCTGTATGTTGCAAGCTTACCAAGAGTTACAATATTTTTTGTACGCTTAGCTTCCGGGTTTTTTATTGTAGTTGACTCATCGATAGCCATTAACGCTCTGTGTGAATTTAAAAACTTTTCTGCAAACGCTACACCTTTTTTGGTAGATAAAGATTCTACATTCATAACTAATATGTGTAGGTCTTCTCCTGTTTCAAACAGTAAATCTAATTTCTTTTGTTGCTTTATGTTGATGAGTGATTGCCATAAAATATTTTTATGTTCTATGTGTTTTACTAAATGTTCAGGTATTTCACCTTCGTGCCAATTTTTTACCACACCTTTTGGTGCCACAATTAGAACACCATTGATCTTACCATTATCATAAAGCATGGATATATTATCTATTAACACCTTAGATTTACCAGTACCCATCTCCATAAAATATGCAAAGTATGGTCTATCCCATGACATTTCTAAAGCTTTCAGCTGATGCGCATACGGCTTAGTCTTAAATTTATAATTCATAATATTTTTTCTTTCTGTATTGACATTTATATATAGGACGTTATATGATTTGTCAATGTCAGAAAGTAATAAATATGAAAGTTTAAAAAATAGTTATGCACCTACAGTGTATGTCATTCAAGAAATACCTGGAACACGTTCTGGTAATCCTAAAATAAATATTATGGGTGCATCAGAATATGGACAATTTAAATTTTTATTACCAGAACTTTCGCAAATAATTTTTTCACCTGGACCATTAGTTTTTAAACTAAGAAATGGTTTAAAAAATTTTAATGCAAAAGATTATTTATTACTCACAGGAGATCCTGCAATCATAGGTGTTGCATGTTCTATTGTATCTGATATTACAAATGGAAAATACAATTTACTCAAATGGGATAGACAAGAAAGAAAATACTATCCTATTAAAATTAACTTATACGAGAAAGGAGAAGTAAATGAGTAATATAAATTTTGAGGCAGATCAAAGAGAAGATCTAAACTCAGTAAATGATGCTAAATCATTATCAGATCAAGTTGTTAAATTAAAACAATTAGAAGATAGTTTAGTAGAAAAAGAAAAAGAATTAAAAGAACTGAAGAGACACATCGATTTAGTTTCTGGTGAGGTTATACCTACCATGATGCAAGAGATGAACATCTCTACATTAAAACTAGCAGATGGTTCTTCAGTTGAAGTAAAACCAGTTTATGGTGCTTCTATTACAGTAGCTA
>Ga0209348_1000699_pt1 | contig 16905 bp, 24 predicted proteins | sample ETNvirenome_2_30_FD_184065 | JGI IMG/M metagenome (GOLD analysis project Ga0209348, IMG submission 184065) | Marine viral communities from the Pacific Ocean - ETNP_2_30 (SPAdes) (version 2) | ecosystem: Environmental > Aquatic > Marine > Oceanic | place: Pacific Ocean | collected 2013-06-22 | reverse complement strand
CAGTTTGTCTTAAACCTTGAAATGGTCCGATACCTGCTAATCCTAATCCACCACCTATTATAGCAGCTTTACCTATCGGTGACTTTGCAATCTTTTTAACTGTTCTTGTAACTTTCTTAACAAGTTTACCAAGACCATACATCTGTCTTGCAGATTCAAAATCATACTCACCACCTATTGGTCCACCTTCAGCTCTAAATGCTAATTTTAAACCCTCATCTTTTTCTTCTGTTCCTTGGTCCATGATGCTTGGTGCTGGAGCTTGAGCTCCTAATGATCTTAGATATTCTTCTTCGCTACTAAAACCTAGTTGCGCCCAATACGGAAGCCCTCCACCTCCATCGCCGCCTACTACAGGGGGTGGTCTTGTTGGTCCTGTGAATAGACTACCTAAACCCTGTAAAAGTTTTACTGGCAAAGGTGCTATGTTAAATTTTGCTGCATCAGTAAAACCAAATGTTGGTCTATCAATAAAATCTTCTACAGCTCTAACTCTAGCTTCTCTTACCACATTTCTTTGATTTATATTTTGTTCTCTAGACCCTCTATCATCTGGTCCACTTGTATCTCCATAGCCTCTATCAGCTCTTTCTTGTGCCTTATCCTTAGCACCCATATCGGCACCACCGCCTTGAAATCCAGTACGTCCACCTTGTGCTAATAGTTGTTTTGCGATTTGAGTTCTAGTTATGGCCATCTTACTATCTTATTTTGTTTTTCCTATTAAATCAAGGCTAGGCATAACAATTGTAACATCTCTTTGTATATCTTCCTCTAATATACCTTTTGATCTCCACTCTTCGTCGCTTAAGTATTGTTCGCCTGTTTTCTTGTTTTTTATTACTTCTATTATCTTTTCTGGTTTTAATGTTTTCATTATGTTGTTACCTCTCGCGGCTGTATTTCTAATATTGAGGCTATGACGTGCAGCTCGTTCGCGTCAACGGCCTGTACTTTAAGTGCTTCACTCTCTTCCATTACAAGAGGTTGAGTTAAAAGTTCTGTTGATGCCTTTGATCCTATGGCTTTGTCTTTAAATAAATTAAATATAGCACCACTAGAATTTACTAATGTAATGGTTATAGTGGTTCCTGATCCGGCGTCTTCGGTTACTAACAATGATTTAACAACAGTAGTTGTTGCTGTTGGCACCGTATACAACGTTGTAAGATCTGTTGTTGTTAAGTCTACTTTTTTATTTTTAAAACTATTTGCCATTAATTTAAAAAGAAGTTTTGAGCTTCTACCTCATCCTTTAGTTCTTGTTGATATGTAGTATTTAGTTTTACTATGATACCATCTAAATCTCTAGCCTGAGCTTCTGCTACAGTGTAATCATACTCTTGTGTTGGTCTAGTTATAATCTGTGTAATCTTTGCCATTATCTACGTCCATCTGGTTGTATGTCTAATCTAAAAGTTCCTAACTTCCAACTTTGATTAACAGCCGTGTTTTCTATTTTTAAAGATATTGCTCTAGCTCTTGCACGTGTATCAACTTTAGTTGTAGTTGAAGTAATATCAAATGGTCCAAGAGGTGAACTACTTTGTGTGCTGTTTGGATAATTTTTTAATTGTAGTGTAACTCTTGTAGCTCCTGTTTGAGATATAAAGTCTGGTATAAATCTTCTTATCTTCATTAAAAATTCACCATCTCCTCTAAGATCAGCTGCACCTGTGGTTTGACCTGTAATACTTCTTCTTTGACTTATATCAAAATCTCCTGATGATATGTTTGCTAATATCGCTGTTATAGTACCATTTTTATTTTGATCAGTTCCTGTTTCGTGTTCATAGTACGCAGTTCTACCTTCTGTATTTCCTACAACATCAAAAGAAGTATCTGTGCTTGCATCATACTCTAAAGCGTGTGGTGTTCCAAAAACAGCAGAGTCTCTCCACATAGTTCTAGAAAGTGTGCCTACAGTCCAAACAGGTCTTTGTGGTGATGAATCAAAATAATTATAAGTAACCTGTTTGTTAACTACATCTGATGTGGCAGACGGATAAAACCATATAACCTCACCAAATAGATTATTTAATCCTGCAGACACCATCTGATTACCAGATGCTAAATTTATATCATCATAAACATGATCTTCTACTAAACAAGGTAGTGATTCTAGTTTACCACCATATCTAAAAAAACCATTTTCTGACATCCAATAAGCTGCACCATCAACTTCTACACATGCATTCTGTCCAACAAGTCCGCAATGTGTTCCAACCTGTGAAAAGGCAAAAGTAAAAGGTTGACCTACAAAACGTTGTGTAAATAAAGCTGTGTCAGTCCAAACAAGAATCGCATCTCTACCCCTAATGGCACCTCTAATTTGTGATCCATCAGCCAGTCTTTGTGTACCAGCTGTATTAGTTGCAGTAGGTGCATACGTATTTATATCTTCTTGATCCGAGAATCTAATAAACATATCATCTTGAGTTGTTGGATCACCAATAGTTGTTTCTGTTCCATAGAATACTAAGTGACGATCCGGTGTAGATACCACCATGTGTCTTGATGCAGTTGGTGCACCTGATATAATTGATGCTCGTGTTGTAGTTGCGTTAGATAAAGAAGAGTCCCAAGAAAAAACAGCACTGTCATGTATTAGACAAATAGCTTTGTCACCAAAATTATCAAGTGACCACATACCTGGATCTAAAGCCAAACCTTCTGCTGTCTGTTCATTCCATGCAGCATAGTCTGTACCATTAGTAACCGTAACTCCGTCGCTGTGAGATGCAGCTGTAGTGCCTCGAGCACCTCTTGTTACACCCGTTAAAGTGTTGCCGCTTATACCGGTATATTGTATCATCTCTGTTCCAATTAAAACAAAGCTAGTTCCTGTAGATGGAAACTGAGCTGCGTTTGTTAATACTATTGTAGTTGTAGAAGCGTTGATAGCCCCGTTTAAAGTGGTCGTAACAGCTCCTGTATCTTCACCACCATATGTACCTAAACCCCAACCAAAACCTTTTTCTTGAACAGCTGTTCCTACAGGGTAATAATGTTGTACTCTTATACCGCCTGATGTTGTTGCTCCAGATCCTGATTCATTAGAGGGCATTGTAATAGTTAACGTTGTGGCACTAGGAATTGATGTAACCATGAATTTTTTATCATCAAAATCAGAGGAGCTAAAATTAGATCCTGTTATTGATGTAAAGTTATCTAATAAAATTATGTCGTTAGGAGATATACCGTGAGATGTTGAAAAAGTTATTGTTACTGTTGGTGATCCGTTGGTCGTGCTAAATGCACTAGTAAGCGTTGTCGTTGTTTTAATAGGGTGTATATCATAAAATACGTTACCAGAGAAAGCGTACAGTATCCTGTTAGTGCCAATAATCGCATATCTTCTACCTGCTGTATTTACAAAATGATGTAAACCTCGACCAGCACCTGTTAATTCATTAGAATTAAGTGCTCCTAATTGATTCCAGCCGCCTATTTTTTCAGGTATACCATATCTAAATCTTACATTATCACAATCAGTCCATTGTCCTTCTGCTCCGGTTTCTGTGATTTGTTTGTTAATACCTGGTTGAAATCCTATTTTTTGTAGCATAGTATCCCACTATATATTAAGTTTTATTCTAAGTATAGGCTTATAATTTTATCTCAAGCCATCCTGTAGCTATATACTTTATTTCTGTGGGAGATACAATACCCCTGTGAAGATGAGTAAAATCTGAAGGCCATATTACTAATTTTCCTTTTTCTGCTTTTGTAATTATCTTTTGATGAATAAATTCTGTGCCACCCCCATCTGTTACCGTATTTAAATATAGCATATATACTAATTGTCTTCGTGAAGTTGAGACACTTCCTCTTTCATAATGAGCAAATTTAAAACCACCTAACGGTGGAAACATAGAGATAAGGTTTGTATTTGATGTTTTTATATCATTTGTAATAGAAAATTTATTTACATATATTTGAGCATAACTACTTAATTGTTTAAAAAATTCATGAATAGTTTCGTGATTAGTATCATTATGAAATGTAACATCTGTAGATTCTTTTTTAGAATAATCATATACAGTTTTTTCCCCTGTTCCAACATGTCCTTCTGATTTATACAATTTATTTTCTTTATGAAATTGAATTAAATCATCACATAGTTTTTTATCGACAGAATATGTTTCTATAAAAGAAGGACTACTCACTTGATATTTTTTTAATAGTAGCTCTTAGTTTTCCTACCTCTATTAAAAACTCATTGTTTAATTGTGACATTTTATCGATGGCTCTATCTTTAACTTCAACAACATCTTTATAATGTAAGTTCATTTCTTTTTCTCCTTGTAGAACTATTTTAAGTGACTCGTGTTGTTTTCTTAATTCCTTCAATTCATTTACTAATTGATTTTTATGTTTCAATCTGTCTACTCTTTCTAAAGCTTCGTGATCCATAACTTTTAATTAGCACAAGAACAAATAATGTTCAAGTTAAATCTGTTTTTATAATTAGATGGGGCTACTCCTTTGTGTTTTATATTACTATCAAAAACAATAGCCTCGCCTTCATTTGATTTAAAAAACTTATCTATTATGTGTGTTCCCCCGTCGTTTGTGTGTATGTTGTAAATAATAGATTTATACCCAGATTCTTTTCTATCTACATGGTAGTTTGCAATAGATGTGGTGTCATAATAATTCCAATAAACTCTAGAAATAGTATGTAAGTTTAATTTTAATTCTTGTTTTATTTTATAAAAGATTATTTCTGCATAAAGATTTAAATCAGTTTCTATTCTAATGTTGTTAAGTTGATCGTATGTAACTAAAGAAAACCCAGAGTTAGATACATTATTAGTAACAAAGTTATTAAAAAATTCTTCTCGAGTTTGATCTTGTGCATCATGTGGAAAACACCAATTAGGTTGATTACAAAGTTTAGTAATAATGTGTTTGTTAATCTCTGGAGGCAATATATTTTTTATTTTATTAATCATACAAACGTTACAACTATTATTACTCTAACCCCTTTTTTAGAGTGCAACACCGCGTGTCTTTGTTTATCAAATAACAACACTCTAAATTTTTTAGAGTCTATTTTTTTTATTAGTTTATCTTTTTTATTAAAAAAAAGTGTAGCTCCTCCGTTTGTTAGATAAATAATAAATTGTTTGTGGTCAAAAGGGTGATCTAGATGAATTGCACCTTGTGAAGGTGTGTAAGGAAACGTTAAGTTTACACAGGCCCTTAATGTTTTATTTAATTTTGTTTTTGTTTTTTTACAAATGTTATCTATTATTTTTATAATATCATAATAATACTTTGACATTATTTGTTGTGTGTCTCTATCCTGTAGAACATGTGTAAAATGAAATCTAATATCCTCATCTGTTTGACCTTTGTTTAAATAATACGGCGTTGTGTTGCTTAAAAAAGTATCAGATAAAAATTTTGTTTCTGATTTATCTATAACGTTATCAAAAACTTTAATCATAATTTGCTTTTAATGTAAAAGTTATTCTAGCATTAATATTTCTCTTTTTATTAAGAAGAGGTGCGTTACCTCTGTGTAAAATATTAGAATCAAAAAATAATAATCTATTCTTTACGAAGTCAATTGTTTTAATTTTATTATTTATCTTTGCTTGAAAAGCCCCTTCTTTTTTATTTAAAGTTTGAGTTACCATATAAACAAAACTTATCTTTGAATTATCTACATGCCAACCACCATCCATGCCTGGGTGTTGAATATTAAAATGTGTTCTTACAAGATTTAATTTTTTATTAATTGTTTTCTGTGCTTTGTAAAATAATAATTTTACTAACATGTCACTATCATTTAATTCACAATTATAAAACGTCTTATCATCTTTATCAGTAGGGGTGTGATCAAAGTGATGTGGGTAGACATGCAAAAAACTATGTTCTGCAAAATCACTTAAATCTTTTTCTAACCAGTTATCAACAATATTTATCATAGGTAATTTATATTTATATTTAATCTTATCTTCGCATCAGTGCAAGTTATTGAGTTATGTTCTTGTGAAGCATTGAACAACAACAGTCTATTGCGAATTGATTCTATCTTCTTATTACCAACATTAGTTGGGCCATTATTTGTATTTAAATAAAACAAAGCTCCTTTTGTGGTATAATTAAAATCTACATGTTTTGGATGTTGTACAACTTTATTTATATTCGGGTACAAATTACCTTTTACTCTTATTAATTTTTTAAATTTTATTTTTTTTAATATTGGTATGGTTAAATTAAAATATGAACTCTGTACTCCGTCACGATAAAACATGTGTGTGAAATAATAATTGTCGATATCTTTGTGAGTCACATGGTTTTGATAGAACCATGGAAAAGTATCTTTCATTAATTCTTGTTCTATTTCTAATACTTGCGTCTCTTCTAATAAATTATCTATTACTTTCATATTACTAACCTCGTAAGAGCTTTATCATCTCCAAAATCTCCTTTTATAAAAGTATTAAAAGCTAAACTACATCTTACATCATTATGTTTTTTAGTATTGACTCCATGTATTGTTGATGAGGGAAACAACATTAATTGTCCATTTTTTACTGGGAGCCCCCAGCTAGTAGAATTAAATTTATTAAATGTTGCTTTTTCTATTCTAAAAAATTCATAGTCTCTTTTAAAAAATTCTATTGTGTCTAGATCTTCATTAACGTGTATGTACAGCACACCAGATATGAGAGAGTTTTGGTGTTCATGCGCATGATGGGCTTCGTCTTGTTGTGTAAAATTCAACCACGATTGTGTTATGTATATTTTCATTTTATTTTTAGGGGATAATATTTTTTCAACATACTCATTACAGCACTTTTGTACAAATTTTTTAATGTTCTTAAATTTTTTATTATCTAATATGTAAACATCTTTACTAATAGAGTTACTAATGTTTGTGTAACATTCTACTTTTTTAATAAAACTTACTTCCTCTTTTGTGAACTCTCTGTCCATATGTTTTTCAAAAACTGGTGTTGGAAATAAGTGATGTACTGTGTCCATTATAAGAAAGAAAAGTTAAATGATACGATTGTTTTTTTAGTTTTATTATTTATCAATGGTGAACGATGTAATAAAAATGATGGGAAGATAAGTATATTGCCTTCTTCAATAGGCAAGTCATATCCATTAAATTCTGTTTTATATTTTTTATCCGATAGTTTAACATAATATATTCCAGAAAAATTACTTTCTCCATGAGTGTGCCAACCAAAACCGTAACTTTTTTCATACTGATGAAACCAATGATTGTGGTGCCACGTCTTTTGTTTAACGTCTTTGTATAAATCTTTTTTTAAAATATCGATGCAGTTGTCTGCTAATAATTTTACGTAGTTTTCCCAGTAGGGTCTCTTCAACGATGGGTCTGTTTTCCAATCTGTCTTATATACACCCTGTGTTTTTGTTGATGGAGTTTTATCTATTTCTTTCAAAACTTTATTTTTTATTTTATTATGCTCCTGCACGTTAAATAGATATGTATAATTATTGTATTTTAAGATCAACTGGCAATCCCAAACGCTCTCGTTTGTCATAAATATTATCTGATCCTTTCTTATTGTAGTGCAGAAAAACCTGTGTGCACGTGTTCTTAGTAAATTTTTCTCTCCAGTGTTCAAACTGACAACCGTCATAAATTAATATATCACCAGGATTTAGAGAAACTTTATATGTTTTTTTGTTAAAATCTTTTAAGTATATAGGCCACATATCTCCACCAAGATTCATGGTGGCAGATACCGCACAAGAAGCGCGATCAGTATGTCTTTTTAATTCATCTCCCTTTTTGTATATTCTGGCATAAGAATAAGTTGGAATCAATTTTAATTTTAATTTTTTTTGTATTATTGGTAATACTTTTAACAATACTATATCCATGGCAATATCTCCATAAATACAAAAAGTATTAGGTATTTGAGGGTCACCACTTAATTTACCATGTAGCTCCGAAAATGGAGATATGTATTTTTCTTTAGTTAATACTTTTAAAACTTCTCTTTTTTCAAGAAGATAGGTATTTAAAAAACTACACATGTCTTTGTCTAAAGTGTTTTTAAGTACCGAATGTTTTTTCATTTATATCCTTTATATATTTCTTATGATCTATCAAATTCTGCCTATGATTATAAAATATTTTATAAAACTTTTCAATATCTTTTTGATCTATCTCTTTTATTTTAGCTCTGTATTCTTCTTTAATTTTATTAATTTGCATTAGTTTTAATTCTTTTAAAAACACAGCAAAATTAGTTTCATAAAATAAAATATAATTGTTTTTAAAATCTTCAAATACAGGCAATCTATCTTTCCATTTTTTAAGATTTACTTTTAAATTGTTTGGTATTTTTATAGATAGGTCTTGCCAAAAAGGACTATCTTTTTTACCACACAAATAATGCATTAACACAAAGTCTCGTATATTTTCAAATAAAGCAGTGCATGATTCATTATAGTCTTTTATTGCTGTAGAGTTATAATTAGGGAGATGGTTTATTAATAAAAAAGATTGTTGTATGCAACTGCCAATAGAAGATGCTTCTAAGGGTTCTATAAAATTAGCAGATAAACCCATAGCTACACAATTACCAATCCAGGTTTTATCCATGGCTCCTGCATCAAATTTAATATTCTTACCTATCTCTACTTTATAACCAAGATATTCTTCTACTTCTTGTTTGGCTTGTTGAGCGTTTATGTATTTGTTATCAAAAACATACCCATTACCCCATCTACCTTGAACAGGTATTCTCCACATCCAACCAGCCTTCATTGCTCTAGCTAAAGTATAAGCAGGGTATTTAGAGGTCGCTTTTGTAGGAAAAGCTATGGCCTCATTCATAGGTAGATATTGTGAATAAGATATCCACTTGCCCCCTAATTTTTTTATTAATAACTTTTTAAAACCTGTAGCATCTATGTAGAAATTAAATTTATATTTTTTATTTAATGAAACTATATTTTTATTTTTTACTTCTATGCTTGTTATTTCGTCTTCAATTATAGAAATATTTCTTTCTTTACATTTTTTAATTAAATAATTATTTAATTTAAAAGTATTAAAATGAAACTGATCTGAGATATATTGATGAACTACTTTGTTATCTTTTAATTGATCTATTTGTGTGTATTTACTTTGTTCTAGATTATTTGTTATGGCGTAGCCAAAACCTGCAAGATATTGTTCTTTTCTTATATCAAAAATTTGAGGAGAAACCTCATGTATAAAATCTCTATCTGTCCAATCTTTAAAAAGAATTCCATATTTTAAAGTAGCCCCTGTTTCTTTTATTATTTCTTCTTTATCAATATTGCAAAATTTTAAAAACTGTGTGAATTTATTTTCACTACCTTCACCTACACCTATAATTCCAATCTTATCAGATTTAATAATAGTGATGTCTACATTTAAACTTTGTTTTAATATCAAAGCAGATATCAATCCTGCAGTTCCACCACCAACAATACAAATATTTTTCATTTAAAATTTTCACCATTTGCCCAGACAACTAAACTATATCTAGTTCCTGATTTTACAGCTTTAACTCTATGATACACAAAAGAAGGAAATATAATGACAGTTCCTCTTGGAGGTTTTTCGATCCTTATTATTTCACCCTTTGCCGTTTTAAATTCTATCTCACCTCCAATATAATCTTTAGGATCACTTAACACCATAATACCTGAAAGTTTTCTTATTATCTTATCGTTTATATAACTATCAGGATGCCATCCGTAATGTTGATTTTTTTTGTATTCGGTAAATTGAAAAGCTTCATATCTATCAAATTGAAAATTCCAACCAGCATTTTTGTTAGCTGTGTGAAACAATACATCAAACCATTTTTGAATCCATATATCAGATAAAAAACAAACGTTTGAGTTCCTTGTTTTTTTATCTGGAATAACATCATCCTCAATATAACCAACATGTTTATTTGTTTGATTGCCTAATTTTATAACGTCGTTACAAAAGAAGTCTCCTAATTGGTTTTGAAAAATCCAAACGTATTCTTTTAAAATCATAATTTATCTAAATTTAGGTCCTACACAAAATAAGGTTAATGTTTTTCTAACCCCTTTAGTAATAGGCGTTACCTTATGGTTAATATGAGATTTAAACAACAAAAGAGTTCCTGGTTTAAATTCTTTAGCAATGTATTCATTTCCCTCAAAAAAATGAAGTTCGCCTCCTTCATGTGATGAAGATAAATTTAAAAGTGCTGTAAGTTTAAAATCTCTTAAATCTGACTCTGAAGAATCAATATGCCAATCATAATTAGCTTTTTGTTTACTATCATATATATTAAATAATGCCTCGGTTGAATTATTAAAAGGATATAAAATATAACCAAAATTATTTTGATTTAGAGAACAGATTTCCGATTCTAAATCTTTAGTAATGTGTTTTATTTTATCATAACCAATAACTAAAGTATTTGCATTTTTTTTACTTTTACCTTCTAAATTTTTTGCTGAAGTTTCAGGATCGTTTTTATAATCAAAATTATTTTCTATAAACTTTGTTATTTGATTAATTTCTTTTTTATTATAAAAATTATTTACGTACCAATAGCTGTATTTAAAACTCATAAAATTCTTTCGAACTATATGTATACAGAATATTTATAAAAAGTAAACTAGGCTGGGTTCCAAGAAGAAGTCGCAGGATCCCATATTTGTTTTGCTGGTGGATTTAAAGGCTCATCTGGGTTATCAGGGTCCATGTAATTAAGACGCTCCCAATATTGATTATCCTCGTTCCACTCTTCAACCATGTCTTCAGAATTTGATGGTTTTGCAATCGGTGGATCGTATGCACCTGTAGTTATATTTAAAGTCCAACTTGGATATAATTGTGGCTCAACAAAAATTGAATGTTCAACATTCCAAAAAAATCCAATCCCTGCGTATTGACCTCGTGTGCCATCTTTATAAGTTTGAATCCATTTATCTCCATTAACTGATAGTGGAGGTAAATTATCAGCCTCGGCAACTATTACTCTAGTTATCATGTTTTCAATATTAACTTCTGCAAAATAATTCATTAGAATGATATTGTCCCTGACACGTTAAATGTTGCTAGTTTATCACCACCTGGGTGATCAGAAACTGAGTTTGTTCCTGGAGATACCGATAAAGCTGCTCCATCTGCAGCAGGACATCTTAATACAATTCTTCCACTTCCACCTGCAGATGGGCCAGGAAAAGATTGTTTATCTCCACCAGCTCCTCCGCCAAGTCCGTCAGTTCCAGCTGAGTTTGCTGCTCCACCACCTGAGCCTCCAGGTGATCCATTAGAAAATTGTCCTCCGTGGCCGCCTCCAGCGCCTCCACCACAAAATCCAACTCCGCTTCCAGTAATATTCGATGTAGATCCAGAGCCACCGTTTCCACCATTTTGAGATGCGTTTCCGCCCGATCCGCCGGCTCCTCCGCCTCCTCCACCTTGGGTTCTAGGGTGACCTGTACCGCCAGGGTTTCCTTCAGATGGTGAAAAACTACCAGCGTTACCAGATCCTCCAGGTGAGCCATTTCCGCCTCCGCCTCCTGATCCTCCAGATGCTCCAGTAGTATTTGATCCGGCACCTCCTCCAGTAGAAAGAAAGTTACCAACATCTGCAGTTGCAACAATAGAATCTCCACCGTTTGTACCAGGAGATGCGCCTCCTGCACCAACAGTTATTGCTGAACCGCTAGCTATATTTAATTTTGTTCCTCCAGGAAAAGAGGTTCTAAATCCTCCCCCTGCTCCACCTCCGACGTGTTGGGTTCCCCCACCACCAGCAGCGAGCATAAAATCAAAAGCTATTAATTTAGCACCTCCTCCAGAACCAAATCCTAAAATTTGATATCCAAAAGATTTACTTTTACGATTAGATATGTTGGATGTATTTTTTCCTACTTTTAGAGGTTGTATCTCTTTTTCTCTGTGTTTCATATTCTATACTCCTTATGCGTCGTTAGCAGCGTCAGTAGTGAAGAATAATTTAATTCCTAAAAGTTTTGCATCAGCTGTTAAATCGTCTGCTGAAACGTCTCTTGTTACTTGAAAGAAAACTTGTTCATCAGTACTAGGAGACCCTGCAATAGTTACTGCTCCACTTTCTGCTGTAACGTCAATATCGTTTGCTGTACCACTATGCGCTTTTGCTGTTGGTGCTACACCTGTTCCAAAAGTAGCATTGATTGTGTCATTATCTGCACAAGCAACACCTGCTAACACCCAAGATACAGTTCCTGTATTAGTAGAGTCTGCTGTAAAGTATGCTTGAAAAGTGATTGTTCCTTCATTCCATGATTTAGGAAATGCAACAGCGAATTGAGCATTTTCATCAGAGTCTTTATCAAAATCTAAAGTTCTGATTTCAGGTCCATTTGATAATTCTACTTGTGCTATGTCTGCACAACCATTTGTTGAATTAGGATACATAGCAACTGCTGGAACCCATACTGATTCTTTTCCTGCAATTTTAATTGCAGCTGTATTGTCTCCTCCATCTACGGCTTGAGCAACACCAGTTCCGTTTGGAGCAATAACAATATTACCGTTAGCTCCATCAGTTATTGTAATTGTACCTGAGTTAGTTCCAGAATTTGTGTCTAATATTAAATTGTGAGCACCACTAGATGTTATAGTTGCATCTGCTGCACCTGTTCCAAATACTGTTTCTCCAGTTCCTTTTGGTGCGATAGCTATATCAATGTTTGAGTCATCACCTGTTGCAGATAATGTTGGATCGTTTCCTGTAGCAGCATTTGCTATTGTAAATTCATTTACTGCAGAACCAGTGGCTGTAAGTAAAGCTAATTGATTTCCATTAGTGTCTAAAACTGAAGTACCAATTTTAGGACTAGTTAAAGTTTTGTTTGTTAAAGTTTGAGTTCCAGTAAGTGTTACGTCACCTACACCAAAACCCATGTCAATAATATCAGGGTTTGTACCATCGTTTGCAGAAGCAAATACTATAACAGTTGCTCCATTAGCTACTGCTACACTGCTTCCACTTCCAGAAGCATATTTAAAAGTTACGATTTGAGAACCACTTGTAGAATTTTTTAAGAAATAAAAAGTTTGAACATCAATCGGTATAGTAACGTTTCTTCCAGCACTTAATGATCCTGTAAATTCAATCATTCTGTGTGCAAGAGTTGCACCTGTTCCACCATCAGTTACTGTAAGAGCTGTATCTGCACCGTCAGTCACAGCTTGCTGAGTAAAACCACCAGCTATTTGTTCAATTAAACTTAAATTAGTATTAGTTTTTGTCCCCCACGTACCAGCGTTTTCACCAGTTGCTTGAAGTTCTACCCCTAAAGGTGTAAATGTTGATGCCATAATTTATCTCCTATGCGACGTCAATATATGTTATATTAGTACCCGTGTCAACATCTTGATATGCTTGTATTCCAAACCCTGTGGATACACCAAATCCAGCGACAGAGGTAGTTATTTCTTGACCCGTTAATCCAACAGTCATACCTGCAGGAGTTATGCTTCCTATAGAAAAAGTTGCAGATATCCCAGATAATCCCACAGCCATATCGTCAACGGTTACTGATCCAACAGATACCGTTGAAGAAAGTCCAGTTGGGAAAATAAGTTCTGTGTTATCTATTGTAAGACTTCCAACACCAGATGTAGCAGAAACCCCTGTTAATCCAACAACGTCTGCTGGAGCTATTACACCAACAGCACTTGTTATACTTTGTCCTCCTAATCCAACAGACATTTCTGTAGGAGATATTGCTCCAACAGAAACAGTAGCTGATTGACCAGACAATACTCCTGTAAAATCTATTATAGGAGTTGGAGATCCAACACTAGCAGTTGCTGATTGTCCTGTTAATCCTACAACATCTGCAGGATTTAAAGTAAACATTCCCCAACCGTTTTCTCCAAACGTTCCATTACTCCAACCGTTAGCACCTAAATTAGATGTCATTGCATCAGGAGCAGTTAATTCTACTGTTAATCCTGATTGTCCATAATTTTCAACTCCCCAACCATCTTGTCCCCAACCTACTGCTATTTGTGCAGAAATAGAAACATCTCCAACAGATAAAGTTGCTGCTTGACTTGTTAATGTAACAACGGGATTATTACTTTCTCCATAAGGTTCTTCATTCCAGCCAGCTCTACCCCAACCTTGATTAGCTCCGGATATAACTTCTCCAATAGATAATGTTGCAGATAAACCTGTTACTTGTACTAATTCATCATTAGCTTGGCCCCATGAGCCACCAGTATTCCAAGCATCGGCACCCCAACCACTAGTTATAGCTTCAGTTGTGCCCCAACGACCTGTGCTCCAGGTTGTGCCTGATTGGTTCCAAGTGTTTGCCATAAGGAGGACCTCCTTATGCTAATCTTATGATTGCGTTAGTTGCGTCTGCTGTTGGAAATTGAATTGTAAATGTACCAGACGATACAGTTTTATCTCCACCAAAAGCAACAACTGCAACAGCTTTGTTAGATTGTGATGAGTTATAAATTAAAGCACCGTTTGCTGTGAAAGACGCTGAAGTAAAACTTACGTCTGTAAAATCAACAACTGCTGTTGTGCTGTCTGTTGTAGGAGTTATATTTGTAAGAGTTGCTCCACCTGATGTGTATGCCGTTCCAGATGAATTTGTAATTTCATTAGTCGTTGCAAAAGCTGCTGTGCTTGCACCTAAAGTTGCAGAGCTCGTAAATAAAGCTATTTTAAAAGTATTTCCAGTTGTAGCTGTAAAATTGTGTGTTCCTACTAAAAGTTCTTGTTTAAAACTTGTACATATTGCTGATGTTATTGCCATAATTTAATCTCCTACGGGTTTGCCGATCTTACTGGTATACGAACAGCGCCATCAGTATAGTCATCTCTTCGTCTTCTACCAACTTGCTCATTAGCAAACTTTTGTACTTCTTGTTTATACTTATTTTCATATAATGTCAACATATCTATCGGACCTTTTAAAAACCCATAAGTTTCTGATAGACAACAATATAATAGTCCATTTGGAAAATTAAGACTAATATAATTCGTGTTATTATCCTCTAATAAAACAGGCATAAAATTAAAATGCACTCTAAATTTATAAGCTTGATCAGGCGTAGGAGCCAAAGCTATACGTCCTGAAGTAGTATCAGACTCTCCTGTTGCCCCACCGTACATAGCGTAGTATTTAGGTTTACCTCTTTTTGCAGTTTCTGTTGATGGAACATATTGTTGTAAATATGTATAATCTTTTTTTTCTAAATAATCATTAGCCCCTGTAACAGCAGTTGTCGAGTCATAAACTTGTATGCTTCTTATAAATAAACATCCTGCTGGAGCATTTACTTGATCTTGTCCTACTACGAAAGATCCGGTTTGTTGTTTCCTATCTGCATCAATAGGAACATCTCTCATTATTCGATACTGCGCATTTAAAATTATATTTTCTAAAACAGTGTCCGTTAAAACATTTGAATCTGTTTCAGTATAACTTCTAATTTGTGTTTTTAATCCTGATGCACTTAATCCAGCCATTATTTAGACTCTCCATTACACTTACATTCTTTGATTTTAAATAATTTAACAATAAAATTTTTTAATTTTTTTATCATGGTGTTATTGTAACCGGTCCTGCAGACACAGTTGGTCCTCCTGAATCTTCTGTTATACTAGGAGTTGCACCTAGTGTAAACGTATATTTATCTGTTGTTGTAACTGTTATACTAAATCCTGATGAGTTTTCATAGGTTGTAAAAGCCACTCCTCCAGGGCTGCCTTGTACATTTCTAAATCTTACAGTGTTACCAGTAGATCTTCCATGATTAGGTTCCGTTACAGTTATTGTTTGTGATGATGCAATTATAGAAAAAGGATTATTTCCTAACATAGCAGCAACAGCTGGTTCTGTTCTATCTGGTCTAACATTTCTTAATGATATAGCATCACCATTCATAGGTTTTGGTTCTAATTGTGGTTGCTTTGGTTCAAACTCTGATACATGCACAAAAGATCCATTCCATTCTCTAACCATTTCATTAAATGGAAACTCCATACCAGATCTATCTGATATTGCTTTTGCGTATTTACCTGTTGCGTATTTTGCCATTATGTTCCTGGGTAGTAAGCTTTAGGTGTAATATATGTGCTAGAAGCTGAACCATCTTCTGCTAATGCTCTAGCAAATTCATCTTCATAATATAATTTCATTTGTTGAGTCAATTGTGGTTGGTATTTTTGTGCAAGATAAAAAGCTAAACCTGAGGTCATACAAGGCACAAATCTAAATGGAACATCAGTTGCATTAGTATAATCACCTATGTCTTGAATTCTTTTTATATAATAAAAATGCATATCTTTAGATGCATTAGTTGAGTCTGGCGTTGGATAAATATGTATTCTAACTTTATCTATAAATCTTTCTACCCAATATTGATTAGGTGTACCTTTAGATAACTTGTTAGAAAAACCTGCATAAGTAGATCTATCTACCTTAGTCATTGGACTGTCTGATTGTGTAGTTTGAGTTCTATTTGATCTTAACTGTGCTTCAAGGATATCTGATACTCCAAAAACACTTGCTGGAGTGGATACAGCACTTGTGCCATCATCACTAGATCTAAAAAAATCATAGTCTGACTGACCCTCAATTAAATCCATATTAAGTTCATCTATTTCCCAATAATGAATACCTCTATTACCCCATTCTTGAAATAGAATATTAAGAGATCTTCTTGCAGATTTAAGTTGATAACCTGCTACAGAATTTAATCCAATACGCTCAAAAGCGTCTTCTATTATTTCTTCAATAGAAAAAGTTTTATCGAACGTTGTTGTTCCCGAAGTGGTATTAGCCATTTACTATGCTCCTGTAATTGTCATGGTAACACTTCCGTCTGTACCAGAAGTTTGTGATAAAGTTGCACAAACT
>Ga0209348_1000697_pt1 | contig 16928 bp, 22 predicted proteins | sample ETNvirenome_2_30_FD_184065 | JGI IMG/M metagenome (GOLD analysis project Ga0209348, IMG submission 184065) | Marine viral communities from the Pacific Ocean - ETNP_2_30 (SPAdes) (version 2) | ecosystem: Environmental > Aquatic > Marine > Oceanic | place: Pacific Ocean | collected 2013-06-22 | reverse complement strand
GATACAAGCTTTGTGCACTAATTCTTTTGCTAAAGGCCATACTTTATCAATCTCCTCTTTACTGAATTGTATCAGATTTGTTGTCATTAACTAAATCGTAAATTCTTTTTAATTTTTTTTGTTGATCATAGAAAAAATCTGCACCAGCTTTTCTCATACTTTTATAACTTTTTGGATCTCCTCCAGATAATATACCTGCACCCAATACTGCATCTGCACGTGATACAAATTCTCCATCAGCTAATTGCGCTAACATAGTATCTTCATCCTTATCACCGTTACCTGAACCATCTTCTACATAACCCTCGGCTCTTATATAATTATTATAGTCGTTTTCATTGTGGTCTGTTTTTGATGGTAGATAATTAACACCACCTTTATTGAATTTTGGGATAGCAGTTGCTAGTCCACCTTGATTTGCATAAAACATATCTGATCTAATTGTTTCATCCATGGAAGGTTTAGTATTTTTTGCAGGGACAAATGCACCCTCTAATTTACCAGACTGTTCTTCATATGCTTTTTTATAATCTTCTGGATCATAACCTTTTATTTTACCATCACCTTCATCACCCCCAGCTAATAATGGAAGTAGTGTTGATGCAGTTATTAATTTAGTTCCTGTATCCATTCCTAGAATACCCGATGCTTCTTTTGTAGCTCCAGCTATTTGTGCTTTAGTTGGTTCTGCAATTCCTTTTTTTATTAAAGCTTCTTTAGCTGCTTCGCTTCCAACAGCTTTTTGTCCAAGGATACCTTTAAGACCACTGAACGCTGAGCCTTGTCCTATGTTACCTAAAAAACCTTGCCCTGCTGTAACACCTGGAATACTTCCTGCGCCTGCAGCCGCCCCAAAGGCGTATGCTCCACCACCTAATAGAGCTGCATCTCTTAATGCTCTCTTTGTTGATTTACCTCGAAGTTTTTGTACGCCAAATGTGGCTAGTGCTATTGTAAATGGATCCATAGTCTAATTAATTAATTATAGACAATATTACCATTTTACTTGGTTGGTTTCAACTCATCCACAAAACGTCCCTCATACTGATGCTCTCCAACATGGACAATGGTATCCCCTATATAGGCATAACATTTACCACCTATATCCTTCCATAACTTACAAAAAGAAAAGTCTTCTCCAAGATAGGTCTTAGTCTCTGGATCATGTATACAATCAAAAAAATTCCACATATGAGGCTTATCTACATACTCTCCATTAATAACAGTTTTTTGTACTATACCTTTATCTGGATATGCCTTAATCAATTTGTTTATTACGTCTCTTTTAATAAGCATACATCCTGTAGGGCTATGAGTTACCTCCATAACTCCTTTATTTACTTTTATATCATGATCATCTGCTACTCTCATAGGATAAGTGTTAAGAGCTGTTTTTAAATCTTTTATATTTTTTATTTGATTATCATTAATTCTATCCATTGCTTTGTCCCACATCATTGTTTTTAATGGATATGGTATTGATATTACATCTTTGTCTCTATCAATCATTTTTAAAATAGACTCTGCTTGGACATATATATCTGAATCTATAAATAACATATGTGTAAAATCAGATTCTAAAAATCCTGCAACACATAGATTTCTTCCTTGTGTGACAAGTGAAGATTTCATTAATTGAAATTTAATTTTAATTTTCTTTTGAAAAGCTATTTTTTGTAACTCTAATAATGCTTGTGTGTAATGAATAGAACATTCACTATGCACAGGTGTAGCAACAAAAATAGAGTATGGTTTTATTTCTTCTTTAGAATTATTATTTTTCCATAAGGGTTCTATTGCTTTGTCAAATGGTTTTGAGTCTACTTTTAATTCTTTGAGTGTTTGATAAGTATCACTATTTATTGTTTCTTTCACTGATGGCTCCTTTCAAAAAGCTTGTCCATTCCATTCCTTTTTTCTTCCAACTGTAAAATCGTTTATAAAATTTTTGTTGCTCTTCTAAATGGTCTTGCATAAAATCTTCATGTAAATAACTTGCTGCAACTTCAATTGCATTACCGGTAGCTACTGCCATACTTTCATAATCAGTAGAGTAGTTTACATATACAGGCCACTCAGCACATGTTTCATACAGGGCTCCAAAGTTATTTGTAATCACATGAACTCCAGAAGCTAATGCCTCTAAAGCTGAAGCACAAGAAGTTTCTTCAAATATAGATGGATACACAAACATATCATAGCTAGGTATTTTTTCTAAAATATATTCATTTGGTTTGTATCCAATATAATTTACATTTGGTAATTTTTCTGCTTGATCATATAAGTCTTTAAAGTGATCTTCATTACGTTTTTTAAATTCATCTCCATAGACTTGCGAAGAACTATAAACATCTAATATAATATTAGGGTTTTTTATTTCCTGCATTGCACGTAAAAGAACATTTAATCCTCTCCATGGTGTGCAGTGATGTATAAGTTTTACTGGATCACCCTTCTTATATATTTTTCTTTGAGGAAATTTATCCATGCCGTTTTTGATAACGATACATTTTTCTGTAGGTATATCAAAAAAGTATCTAAACTTTTCATAGTTCCAATGACTATTAAAAACATACCAATCATACTCATTGTGCCTGTCTTTATTTCTAAAAAAATTTTGTAGATTAGGTTGATCCCAAGAATTTTTTTGCCAAAGTATATTTATCTTATTAGGGTCTAACGGAACCTTACCTGGTATGGATGTACAGATTTGAAATTGGTTTAGTAAATCTTTATCGACATGCTTACTCAGCATCTCCATTTGAATTTCGGTTGCGCCTCGAGGTTGCATTATTTTTTTGTGGCAGCTCCCATAGTAACTCTAGTAACTTTAATTTCCAAGTCTTGCCTAAAATCATCATCAGTAGTGTCAGTATTGGGATCAGCAACATCAGCATCAAACTCAGCTTTATCAGCATAGACCTTACCTGTTCTTTTATGTTTAACTATTTCTTTTGCTTCTGCTGGTAGTTTAATTGTATCACTCATTTTTGTCTCCGTCCTTGTCTATTATATTTTTTATTATTCTGCAACTTCTTTTTTTTATTAGGGTTCTTACAGTGTCTTCTAGGTCTCTTTCTAGGTTTATCTCTTTCAACAAAGTCTTTAAATTTTCTAGCCATTTTCCTGTGAACGATCTATCAAAGCGTAACTTACAATACCTGTAATCTCGTTAGCTGTACCTGCTTGCATTGATAAAATATCGCTAGCTTCTAAATTAAGAGAACCTTTAACCATATTAACAGTTGCTTTATTTAATTCTTCATAAGATACTTTTACAGCTGATCCACCCGATTTAGTTACTAATGCATGAGTATCAACATTACTAGCAGTGTCATGTATAGCTTGTATGCTTTTTACGATAATAGTTGCATCACTAGGGCACGTTAAAACTGTTGTAACGTTTGTGGTTGTTAAATCAAATGTTGAACTTTTATATCTTATTGTCATTGCATAAAGTAATTAAACGAATCTTGTTCGTTTTTCAAGTCTTGTTGATATGAAGTATTTAATTGATTTTCAATAGTTGCAAGACCTTGGTTTATTTGTCTAAATCCTTCTACACTATATTCTTGTGGTGGTTCAGGTACATATACGTTTATCTTAGCCATTATCTTCTTCCATCTGGGTTAACGTCTGCTCTAAATGTTCCAAATCTCCATGTCTCATTTACTGCAGTATTTTGTATTTTTATATTAGCAAGTCTTCCTCTAGCTCTAGTATCTATCTTTTGTGTGTTAGCATTTATTGTAAAAGGACCAAGTTGTGAAGATGATCCTGAATCAATAGGAAAGTTTTTTAAGAAAATTGTAACTACTGCATTACCCTGAAGATTTTTAAAATCTGGTAAAAATCTACTTAGTCTTAACATATATTCTCCATCTCCGTCCGTAGGTAAATCAAAATCTCCAGATTGAATATAAGCAGGTATAGCTGCTTCAGTACCATCTAAAGCTATTTCATTATTACCTACTTCATGAGCATAATATGTTGATGCACCAAAAGTATTTGTAGCACCACTTAAATTTGAAATAGATGGCGTTCCTGTAGAACTATATTCTGTTGCATAAGGCACATCGTAAGTACTTGCATCTGCATAAGAACTTCTTGCAAGAGTCATAGTAGACCAACTATTTTCTACATAATTATAAACTACAGTTCTGTTATTTTGTACTGCTGGATTACCTGCGGGAGTGCCTGCTGGATAGAACCATACAATCTCATTAAATAAAGAATTATGTGAACCATATATAATTTCATTAGAAAAATAATTTATTCCTACATTTGATCCGGTAGTCGTGAATACAAAATCTTCTACAAGTGATGGAAGTAATTTAACGGTACCATCAAACACAAAGAAGCCTCCGCCTGCTCCCATCCAAAACACTTTACCATCTGCATATACAGTTGCATGTTGTCCAATACATCCACAGTTGGACCCTACTTGTCTTATTGAAAAAGTAAATGGTGGACCAACAAACTGCATTGTGTATGCTGCTTGGTCTGTTAAAATTAAATTATAATCTTTACCAGATACTACTGCTACGATTTTATTACCTGTATCAAGTCTAAATGTTCCTGCAGTATTTACTGAAGTTGGTTGATAAACACTAAAATTTTCTTGATCACTAAATCTAATAAACATAGGATCTTGTGTGGTAGAATCTCCTATAGTTGTTTCAGTTCCAAAATGAACAACATGTCTATCTCTATCTGAAGTGATTGTTAATCTTGTTGCCGTTGGAGCACCTGTCATTATTGTTGCTCTTTGTTCCAAAGGATTTGAAACACCAGGATTCCACACAAATGTTTTACCATCTTTAATAGTTGCTATTAATTGTTCTCCAAAATTATCTAATGACCAGCTACCTGGATCTAATATTACTGAAGAACTAGTTGTAGCAGATCCCCAAGTTCCTCTACCCCATGTACTTGTACCCCAACCATAACCGTATGTTTGTATCGTTGGGCCAATTTCTTCATAAGGATTAATACTTGCAGATCCAGCTGCAGTCATACCTGTACCAGATTCATTTGTTTTCATTTGAATTGTAAAACTATTTGCATTTGGAATAGTTAAAATTTCATAAGTAAAATCTTGAAAATTTGCTGTTGTGTAACCTGTTGCTCCACCACCAGGTAAACTTACAGAAGTGAACGTAATATACTCTCCAACATCTAAAGCATGTGTAGATTTATTTACAGTAACAGTATTTGATCCGTTTGTTGATGTAAAAGTTGCACCTGTTATAGCTGTTGCTAAAGGAGTAACATCATAAAATTTATCTTCATAATAAATATACAAAGCTTTTGAAGTACCAAGTGCTGCGTATCTATTACCTTCTAAATCTGTCCAAGTGTGTTGAGCACGTGTTGGTCCTGAAATAGTTTCTTGTCCAATAGCTGTATAACCACCTATTTTTTCTGGTTGACCATATCTAAATCTTACAAAGTCACCATCAATCCATTGACCTTCTGCTCCTGAAGGAGTATCCGCTTTATTAAAACCTGGGGCTATTCTTACATTTCTTAAAGGCATAAGCCATTTTACAACATTTTATAGCTTCATCCAAGTCGCAGGAGAAGGTATATTATGTTCAGATTTAACCCCTTCCTTCATAGTTAACATTATATCTCCTGATATAGAAAGTCTTGGTATATCTTTTGTATTCTTTCCAGTCTCATGAAACATCATAGATGGAAATATAATTATGTTACCAGTTTCGGCAGGATACTCTGCTCTACCATAATTGTTCTGATCCCACTCTGTGAAGTATGGATCTCTTTTTGGTATGGTTAATCCTACCTTATGTGCATCATCATCAAGCAAGAATAGATTACCTTGTTCATGAGCTTGTGGGTAATAAACAAAACTAAAATGACTACTCATATGTCTATGATAGGCAATATGTTGCTCTTTTGTAGATAAGGTAGCCCAAGATTTTGTAATATAGATTTCGAATAAATCTAAATTATATTTTTGTGCAGATAAACAACCTTGTATTACTTTAGATAACTCAGTATATAATTCTTTAAATCTTTTATCTTTATGTAAATTATCATCGATAGATTGTAATTCTTTCGGCTTTACATCCGTGGTTCGTGAGTATTGAGAATTGGTTGGAGTAATATCTCTAAGTATTATAGGTACAATTTTTTTATTAATATCTTCAAAGTTTTCTAATTTAGTTATATATATTGGATAACCAAACCATTTAGTTATGTTTGCCATCAAGGCAATATACTAATTTACTTTTAAAAATCTATATTTAATTTCACCATTTCCACCATCTCCACCATGACCAGTAACCTCTCCACTACCATATTGGGCACCACCTCCACCACCACCTGATCCTCTAGTTCCATCTGATCCACCTGTTGAACCTCCTTGAGGAGATCCTGCTCCTCCAGACACATTTGCATCATAAGAAGCTCCTCCAGCTCCACCACCTATTTGACAGTTATCACCACTACAGTTTCCAGGATTAACTCCTGCTGCTCCGTTACCACTATCATTAAATGTTCCCGTAGGTCCTGATGTGTTAGTTGTTACTGCTTTTGTTGTTCCATCTGTATCTCTAAAATTACCAGATGTTATAGCTGTTCCTGAAATTGAATGTGATCCTGCGGCTCCTGAACTGTTACTTCTCAAAGGTCCTTGAACACCTCCTCCTGATGCTGAAGCTCCACCACCTCCATTCAATGTAAATAAACTTCCTGTGGATGAACCAGATAATGTTGTATTTGTTCCAGCACTAGAACTTCCATTATATCTTGTAGGTATAGCATTATTAGCAGCTCCTCCTGATCCTACAGAATAAGATATTGTTTCACCAGAACTAACGGTTAATATTTTATCAGAAATATATCCACCTGAACCACCACCACCTCCAGCAGATTCTCCACCTGCTTTATCGTAGTCGGCTCCACGAAATGCACCTCCCCCGCCTCCGACTGCAAATTGAATATGTATGGCATTTGCTTGATCAGGAACTGTAAATGTTCCTGAACCAGATGATACGGTAGCAAAAGAAGTTGCTTCAAAGGCACTAAATACTAATTTCCAGTTTCCTGAAACTTTTCCATATACTTCATCAACTTCCTTCCAAGTTCCAGATACTTTAGCGTATATCTCGTCTGCTTCTTGGAAAGTTCCTGAAACTTTACCGAAAGTATTAGCCATTATAATCTCGTATATCCTAATGCTTCATCAGTATTAATTTGATCTGGATCTTCTAAAATATCAATTCTTTTTACCAAAGTAACATTACCTTTTTCATTTTTAAAAACTTCTTTTACATCTTTTATATTAGAATTTGATGTATAGATTTCTTCTAGACTTGTAATTTCATTAGTTGAATAATAAAACTTGTAAACAGCCATCTAAATTCCTATGTTGAATATTTAAACCAAATATCTCCATCACTTCCACCAGATGGACTTGAAGTGCTTATTGTAAATTTTCTTTCCAGCTTGGCTGCCGTTACTGCATTATCAGCTATTTTGGCCGTGGTCACATTAGCATTTGAAATGTTTGCTGTTAAAACAGCATTATCTGCAATGGCTGCACTTACTACTGCATCATCAGCAATTTTTGCGCTAGTCACTGCATCATCAGCAATTCCAGCTGTCCCTATTGTGCCACCTAAAGTATCTAAAGATACTTCATTTAAATTTGTACCATCTGCATATGCAGCATAAATTTTTGAAGCATCTATTGTAAAGCCAGTTCCCGATGCAGTTTTAATAGTAAGATTTGTTGGATTAGTAATTGATCTGCAATCAAATATATAAAATTTTTCTATAGAGTCTGGTATGGTTACTGTAGTTGCTCCAGACAGCGTAATTGTTGCAAATTTAATTACCATATTTCTAGCAGTAGAAATAGATGCATTGCTCATAACTAAAGCTGTAGTAGAACCACTTGATAAAGTTATAGATTCAAAACCTGCTATTGCTTGTTGGACAAGCTCTAAATTTGTATTTGTTTTAGTTCCCCATGTACCGGAATTCTCACCGGTTGCCATAAGTTCAAGTTTAAGATCTGATGAATATGTTGATGCCATAATTTGGTATTATACACTTTTTAAGCTGCCTTATCAACTTCTGTCCAAGTGTTAGAAACTTCTTTATCTACTTCAGTCCAAGTGTTTGAAACTCCTTTATTTACTTCTGTCCAAGTGTTTGAAACTCCTTTATCTACTTCAGTCCAAGTGTTTGAAACTGCTTTATTTACTTCTGTCCAGGTATTAGTTACATCTGGGTCTACATTAGACCATGCAGTAATAAATGGACTATTTATAGAACCTGTTAATTGTATACCTGTAACAGGTACCTCTACTCCTGGAACAGCTACTGCAGCACCAATTGATGCAGTTAATTGAGACCCTGTTACATCTACAGGTGTATTTATATCAATAGTTTCTTCTCCTAAAGATGCTGTTATTTGTGAACCTGTAACATTAACATTAGCGTCTGCTGTTACTGATGTTGAACCAATTGACGTAACTATGTCATGCTCAGTTACAATAACACTTACATTACCGTCAGCACTTACAGAAAAAGTACCAAGGGATAAACTTAATTGAGATCCTGTGACCGATACTGTTGCATTACCTACAAGAGTTTCTTCTCCCATAGACATTGTTAATTGAGATCCTGTTACATTAACAGGTGTATTTAATGCTACTGTCGAACTACCTACAGACCCTGTTAATTGTACACCCGTTACAGGAATATTTGCATCAGCTGTAGTTGATACACTTCCCGTATTTGTATTTAATTGACTTCCTGTTACAGAAACATCAATACTTACAGCATCTATACCTACAGCAGAAAAAGCAGCTTGTGAAAAGGCGGTTATACCAAACAATTTATACTCCTATAATTTTAAGAAGGAGGCAGGGGGTGTGTGGTGGTGCCCTGCCTCCATCATAAAATTATATCATCGTTTAAACCAACCTGGAAGTCCAAGATGGGGTCTTTTATCAAACATATGCTCTTTAGCTCCTTTTGTTTCTACATTATTATAATGTAGAAATACTTGAACACATTCTTCACCTTTAAATTTTTCTCTCCAATGTTCTAGCTCACAGCCAGAATAAACCAGCATATCTCCTGGTTTTAAATCTACTTTTATACCTTTCTTACCAACTTCTCCAGATGGTTCTAAATATATTGGCCAAGCATCACCACCAAGATTCATAGTTGTAGATATCTCACAATTAAATCTATCTTTGTGTCTTTTTAATTGATCACCTTTTTTATATATTCTTGCATAGCTGTAAGAAGGAATTAATTTTAAATTACAAATTTCTTCCATTTTCGGTTGACACTTTAAAAGCAAAGTCTCCATGGCTATATCAGAATAACATGAATATGTATGAGGCACTTGTTCATTTTCAATTTCGTAAACACCAATAATTGTTTCATAGGGTGAAAAATATTTTGCTTTTATACAAGTGTCATAAACTTGTTTTTGCATACTAAAATAATTTGCAACAAAAGTTGCTAGGTCTTTTGATATTGCTTTTTTTATTATTTGATATTTATTTTTTTTAAATGACATTATTCTAACCTACCTTTATCAGTAAATTCTAAATAACCTGTTATTATATACCTATCTTTTTTATCAGGACAAACTTGGCCTTTGTGAGTATGAGTAAAATAAGCAGGAAACATAGCAACAGCACCTTCTTCACTTTTAATTATACTATTATCATAAAATTCAGTGCCACAATTATGTGTGCTTAAATAAATTTGAATATTTAAAATTCTGTGAGGAAATGAAATACAGTGTTCAGAATGCCAGTTATTAAAACTTTTTCCTTTTTCAAAATGTTTAAATCTTAAATTGGTCATATTCCAATTAGAAGCAGTTAATTCAATTTCTTTAAATTTTGTTTTGTACTTATTTATTTGTTTATAAAGTTTATCAAGAAAGGGGAAAGAATCTATATCAACATATTTATAACCATAATAATTTTTTTCTGGTTCTATACATTGTGTTTTATACAATTCTATAAGTCCGTAACACTCAAGGTCTGTAAAAACATTTTTTTCGATTAATGTAAAATTTTTCATTATACAAATGGTCTCCCTAAATTCCATAAAACTAAACTATATCTTGTACCTGATGTAACAGGTTTTACTCTGTGCCATAGAAATGAAGGAAAGACTACTATAGAACCTTTTGATAAAATTTCTTTACATTGTACAACGTGTTTTTTAGCATCCCTCAAATGAGGATCATAATTTCTAAAATCAAATTCTAGTTCGCCACCTTTATAATCCGTCCCATCAGATAACTGACATGTCATAGATAATTTTCTTACTTTTCCTTTCATGTTGGAGAAAGACTCATCATGATTATCCCAACTATCACAATGCCAATCATAATATTGATTCAATTTATATTTTGTAAATTGACATTTTTCAGACCAATCCCATTGAAAATTCCATTTTGCATTTTTGTTTGCTATATGTACATAAGGTTGTATTTCTTTATAAATCCATGGTTCGTCTAACCAAACTATATTAGAGTTTCTTTTTTTCTTTAAATCTAATATTTCTTTTTTATTTAATTTTTTATTTTCAAGTCCTCCAGTCTTAGCCATCAATTCTTTTTTACTATTTGCATATTTAATTACTTCGTCACAAAATCTTGGAGTGAGAGCTGATTTAAAATACCAATAATGTTCAGGTAAATTCATAGGTTATTGTTTGTACAATATTTTTATTTTGTTTTTGCTTGTTTGTTATTAAATATAAATTTGTTGAGGGAAACATAATAAATTTATTATTTGTAAGAGGTATCTCCCAGCTCCTACCTTTTCTTCTGTTATCATCATAAAATATTTTTACCATGCAATTTTCAACTTTTACACCATAAAGTAAAGTAAAGTCTGGTGAATTTTTTAAATCTACAGGATCTATTTCAAGAAGAGGTTTCGATTGTTCATTAATATCATAGACATCACCAAATATTTTTTTATTAGTAATATTTAAATTATATTCTAAATTAATGTGTTCTTGTAAATAAGTGTTTAAAATATCTGATGTTTTTAAAAATGGTAAATCTTTACCTTCAGAAAGTATTATATTTTTTGCAATTTCTTCCCTGTCAATGTCCCAACCTTTAGGCATATCTACATTTCCATAATATAAAGATTGCTCTGATAGTATTATTTTTTTCATATACCTGTTTTAAGTTGAGTTAACTCATTCTCATTTCCTATAATACCTTTTACAAAAACATTAAAAGCTAAACTTATTCTTTCATGATCTGATAAATTATTTTCAACACTATGTCTGAGATAAGAAGGAAATAAAATTATTGATCCAGATTTTACAGGAAAATCCCATATTCCTGAATTAAAAACATTAAAATTATTTTTATTTGAAAACTCAAAAAAAGGATATCTTGGATTTAAAAATCTTATAAAATCTAAATTCTCATCTGCTTTAATATATAAGACTCCAGAAATATATGAATTAGTATGCCAATGTTCGTGATGATAAGTATTTGATTTATTATAATTTAACCATGACTGTGTGATGTAAAGTTCAACTTCATCATCAGAGTCTTCAACAGATTTAAAATAATCATTAACTTTAATCATTAAATCTTTGTGTAAAGATTTCATTTCATTTTCTTTTAAAATAAAATTATTTTTAGATGTTTTGTTTTTACCTATATTTATATTAAATTGTTTTTTATGATAATTAACACACTCTAATTCTTCAATTGAAAAATCTCTTTCCGTATTTGATAAATATATTGGAGTTGCAAATAAAGCTTCAATTTTTTTCATACCACCACTGTAAAATTATATTAAGCTGCTTCGTCTGTCAAATCCCAACTTTGGTTTTCTTCATTCCACTTATATACCCAAGAGTGAGTTGCTGGTGTATTTTCATCAGGAGGTGTATTTTGTTGTTCTTGTTCTTCTGTTAAAGCAGGTGGAGCACCTATTGGTGATTGCCAATCTGCAATCGATGTATCTTTTACCCAAGATGGATATGGTTGTTTAGGCCAAAAAATTTCATTATCTTCATCCCAAGTGTATCCTATACACGCATGATTTCCTCTAAAAGGTGTTCCTCCTAATAAATGTTTATTTTGCTTTGTGTTATAAGATGTTTTAACCCATAATTCTGCAGGCCAATTACTGTGTTGCTCTAAATATTGTTTACCAACTGATTCATCCTCAATACCATCAGCATTTAATATGTCTGAATCATTCATTGGGTGTACACTAAGCACCTTTCCGTTAATTCCAATTTTTGCAAAATGTGCCATAATTAATTACTCTTGAAACCTGTATCTTATAATTACAATACCACTACCACCGCCTCCACCACCACGGCCTCCCATACCACCTGCTCCACCACCGCCACCTCCTTTTTGAGATTGACCTGATTGTGCACCACCACCTGGACCACAACCATTTCCACCACCACCTGGACCTCCTGATGCATTTCCCATATGTGATCCACCACCGCCACCACCACCTCTTGTGACACTTGAACCTGTTATACTTACACTTTTACCATCACCACCTGGACCTCCAACAGCATTTGATGGGCTACTAGCTCCACCACTTTGGGCACCACCTCCGCCACCACCAGCAGAACCACCGCCACCACCTCGACCTCCACCTCCTCCGTTTCCTTGAGAGGGACTAACGGGAGGTGAATTTCCTGATCCACCACTTCTCATTCCACCATCGGAACCACCACCTCCGCCACCTGAACCACCAGATTGACCGTTTGTATTAGTGTCTCTATCTCCTCCGCCACCTCCGCCAGCAGATGTAAAACCAAAAGCACTTGAACTACTACCACTACCACCTGTTGACATACTAGGAGAAGATCCACCTGAACCACCTCCTACTTGTATTGGATAACCTTGAGCGGAGACAGGAGTACCTCCTGTGGCAGGGTTTGGATAATTTTGTCTGTGTCCTCCAGCACCCCCTGCTCCTGCAGTACCAGATCCACCAGCTCCACCACCAGCAAGAATTAACCAATCTACGGAATTAGATCCTGCTGCATTACCAGCTTGACTTACTGTAAATGTCCCTGGACTTGTAAATGTATGTACTTTAAAATCTCCATCAGTTGCTTCAGATCCTCCTGATGCTGCAACAAATAATTTGCTTGGTTTAACTAAAATTGAAAAAGCTCTATCCGCTGTAGTACCAGAGGTATTTGTAGCTCTTACTGTAAAATTTGATGTTGTATCACTTACTACATTATCAGCTGTTCCTGTAAAAGCACCTGTTGAAGTATTTAAACTCATGCTAGATGGTAAACTTCCAGAAGCAATTGAATAAGTCAAAGATCCTGATGAAGTAGATGCGGTTACTACACTTAAATTTGCAGCTGGATCAGCTTTTTCAGCGTCTGTTTGTAAGGTTCCCAAACTTCCTGACGCTGTCGCAAAAGTAATAGTGGGTGATTCGACAGTTATAGCAAAATCTCTATCTGAAGTAGTACCAGAGGTATTCGTTGCTCTTACTGTAAAATTAGAAGTTGTTTCTGACGCAACAACATTAGCTGATCCCCCTAAAGCACCAGTTGATGAATTTAAAGTTACTCCAGAAGGTAAACTTCCTGATTGTATCGCATAAGTTAAAGATCCAGAGGAAGTAGATGCAGTCACTACACTTAAATTTCCAGCTGGGTCGGATCTTTCAGTATCTGTTAAAGTCCCTAAAGTTCCTGAAGCTGTCGCAAAAGTTATAGTAGGTGCTTGAACAGTTATAGAAAAAGCTCTATCTGAAATAGTTCCGGTTTCTGTTATAGTAGCCCTTACTGTAAAATTAGAAGTTGCTGCAGCTGCAACAGCATCTACAGTTCCTGTAAACGCACCAGTTGATGAATTTAAGCCTAGAGAAGAAGGTAAACTTCCTGATTGAATTGAATAAGTTAATGTACCAAAACTTGATGTTGCTGCAGCAGAAGATAAGTTTCCGTTCGGGTCACCTCTTTGTGCATCTGTTAAAGTTCCTAAAGTACCTGAAGCTGTTGCAAAAGTTATGGAAGGTGTTGTAATTGGACCTGACTCACCTGCGCTAGAAACAAGCCATCCTTGAGTAGCACCTGAATAAGTTAAAGTTAGAGCTTGTCTATTTGTAGAAATACCTTGACCTGATGTTGCTCCTTCTATTTTTTCACCAGATTGAGGAGTTAAAAATATTGCATTTGTATTTGCGTTTGAGATGTAATCAACTACTGCAACAGATTCTCCTGCTACTCCTGTTGGTAAAGTTACAGTGACAGTATTCGAAGAACTATCAACAAAATAACCTTCACCTGCACTCGCATTAAAATTTGCAGTTTTTACTGTTGTTACCCAACTTATATTTCCAAAACCTGATTGAGAAGCACCATCTGCTAAAATTACTGTGTCTCCTGAAGCACCGATGGTTATATCGGTTCCTGATTGAGATATAATGTTACCTCCATCTGATGCTTTTAAAGCAGCAGATTTAAGATCTCCTGATACTGTAAGATCATCAGATAAGGTTACATTATTACTCGCATCTTCTAAAACAGATTTAGAGGCAGGACCTGTTACGAAAACATCAAGGGAATTTCCAGAAAAATTAATTTTTGAAGTGTTGCCTGCTGAGTTACTTATAACAGTTGTTCTCTGTAAAGTTGTTGATGCCGATAAAGTTCCTAATCCAACTTCAAAATTAGCTGTACCTGTTTCTGTGATACAGTAATATGTAGTATTACTAGTTCCAATACCAGAAGCAAAAGTTAAGAAACCTTGGACAGCACCTCCAAGTGTAATATCTCCTGTTCCAGAGGTTGTACTAGTTTCTCTGACCCTATCGTTAATGACAAGTGCCATCTAGACCTCTCTTATGTTAATCTTAATATTGCTGCAGATGTTGTAAATGCAGGGAACTGAATTGTAAATGTTCCTGCAGTTGCAGTTTTGTCTCCACCAAAATCTAAAACACAAACAGCATCAGTAGTATTTGAACCACCGTCAGTCGTTGTGTTGTAAATTAATGCACCTCTAGCTGTCAATGTAACTCCAGTAAAAGATAAATCGGCAAAATCAGTAATTGCTACTGATGATGATACTTTTACACCTTGGTTAACAAGTGCTTTACCACCTGCAGTGTAACCTGAAGAAGTAACTTCAGTATTAGATCCACCACCTGGGTTTGTTGCATAGTTTGTTGTTGATTTTCCTAATGTTGCTGATGATGTATACATCGCTAATTTATATGTATCAGATGATGTATCAAAGTCGTGTTTTCCTTGAAGTAATTCTTTTTTAAAAGAATCACAAATTGCGTTAGTAGTTATAGCCATAATAGTTCTCCTTTAATTTTTTATGGAGATGGTGAAGGTACTTGAACTCTAGGTACCCCATCATCGTATTCTGCTCGTCTTCTTCTCCCCATTTGTTGGAGAGCAAAATTTTGTACACTTTCATTATACTTACTTTTATATAGATTGTACATATCCATGGGACCCTTGAGATAAGCAAAAGCTTCTGTAAGCACTCCATCTAAAAGCATTCCTTGTTGGTATGTTGATAAATAAGTATTATTAGTAGAGGTAAAACTAGGTGGTGTAATAATATAATTAAGTTGTACGCCATAAGCTTGGTCTGGAGTTGGTGCTACAACAATTGAAGCATCATCCCAATTAGCGTAGTATTTTGGTAATCCTGTTGTATTACTTCCATTATATTCTGATATAAAACTAGTATCTCTTTTTTCTAAAAAAGTTCTAGCACTAGTAATACTAGTGTCTGCAAATACTTGTAGAGATCTAATAACTAAAAAATCTGAAGGTGTTACTAAATACCTTTTGTTTGCAGTGAATGATGAAGTTGCGTATTTTCTTGTGTCATCATAGTCCACGGCTCCTGCTACATTTAATTCTGTGTTTCTTAGGAATTGTCCAATAATAGTATCGCTCAATACATTTGAGTCTACTTCTGTGTAGTTCCTAACCTGTGTTAAAAAATCTGAATAAGATATTGCCATTATGTAATACTCACGGTTACTGAATTAATTTGCATCGAAACTTGTCTTCTTCTGTTTTGTAATGATGGATCTGCAGGGATCATTGATGATGTTCCTTGATTTAAAAATCCGAATTGTCCAGGTAAGGTTAAATTTGCTACACCGACTGTAATACCACCAGAATCAGCTATAGTTGTATCGTTAGCTGCAACAGTTGTAGGTTGTTGAAATCTTTGTGATCTTGTATTTTGTAAAGCCACTGCATCTGCCTTATGATAAGGAGGATCTAGTTGTGGATGTTTAGGTTCAAACTCTGATATATGAACCAAAGCACCTGTCCACTCTTTAACCATTTCTTTGTATGGGAATGCTTGTCCAGATCTATCGGAGATAGCTTTAGAATGTTTTCCTGTTGCGTAACTCATTAAGAACCACTCCCAAAATAAGTTTGTGGAGAAATATAAACTGAAGTTCTTGAACCGTCTTCGTTTAATGCTCTAATTAATTCATCTTCATATAATTGTTTTAATAATTGAATTCTATCTGGTGCTCTTTTTTGTGATAAATAATATGCAAGGCCAGAACACATACAAGGTAAAAATCTGTAAGCCACATCAGGTGTTTTTGTAAATCCACCTGCATCTTCAATTCTATTTATTGTATAAAATTTTAATGTTGTATAAGTTGTTGCATCTGGAGCTAAATATAAACTTATAGTTGGTGTTGTTTGTCTATCAACATAATACTGTGATGGTTGTCCTCTTTGTAATTTATTTGGAAGTGCAGCATAAGCTGATCTATCAATTTTTGTTAATGAGATATCGTTTGTTGATGAAGTATTTCCTGCTGCGTTTGTTGTAGAGATGTATGCTTCAAGAACATCATTTACATCTGTATCTACAGTGTATGTAGCAGTTCCTGCAACTA
>Ga0209348_1000696_pt1 | contig 16954 bp, 20 predicted proteins | sample ETNvirenome_2_30_FD_184065 | JGI IMG/M metagenome (GOLD analysis project Ga0209348, IMG submission 184065) | Marine viral communities from the Pacific Ocean - ETNP_2_30 (SPAdes) (version 2) | ecosystem: Environmental > Aquatic > Marine > Oceanic | place: Pacific Ocean | collected 2013-06-22 | reverse complement strand
AGGTGTACAGTTTTGTGATGCAGCTACATCAATTACATTAATAGCTACAGCTAATAGTGATTGGGGAGCAGTTTCTTCTTCAGCCGCTATGAAAGTGTATTTAGTTTATGTAGACCCAACTGTAAGTGTTTCAATATAATCTAATAAATAAGTAGTAATAGTTAAGTAGAACTATGGGAGTTATCACTAAAAGGTAGCTCCCAAATCTACTAAAAATTTTAATAATAATAAGAGTACATTCACGGTCAAGTCAAGACCTTAAAGTACACTCGAAAGGAGAATAAAATGGCAGAAACAAATTTACATAAATATACAGTAGCTGAAAAACTTAACAAAATGGATGTTGATGTAATTACATTAACTATGACTACAGATGCAGAAACTATTTCTAATAATGATTCAATAACTCAAGCTATTGAAATACCAAATGCAGTTTCAGTTAAGGGCGGTTCAGCAATAATTCAATCTTTAGTTATTTTTAATTTAGATAATAGTGTTGAGTCACCTGCAATGGAAGTTGTATTTGCAACAGATAATACAAACTTAGCTGGAGATGAAGGTGCTGCTATAAATATTAGTGATACAGAAATACAAGATTTTTTAGGTTCTACAACAGTTAGCAATTGGAGTGTAATGTCTCCAAGTACAAATGAAATGGCAACAAAATCTAACATAGGATTAGTTGTTAAAGCTGCTTCAGATACAAAAAGTCTTTTTTGTTATTTAATAAATAGAAGTGGTGGTGATTATACTCCATCAGGTGCTTCTGTTATAAAAATGAAAATTGGCATAGTTAAAGATTAATGTTTTTAAATAGAAGAATAGCAACAAAAGGTGGTGATGTATTTAGAGATGAGTTCTCAGTAGCATTTGATGGCACTGATGAATATTTAGATTGTGGTTCAGATTCAAGTTTAGATGTAGGAACTAATGACTTTAGTGTTAGTGCTTGGTATAAAGTTTCTACTAAAGGTGGTTCTGATTATCATGATATAGCAGCCAAAGGTGATACTTTAACAACAGGTAATGGTTGGGGTATTGCTTTGACAGAAAGTAATAAGAAAATTTACTTTGATACTAATGGTGATGTTGGTAGACAAAATGTAATAAGTCCAGCAGATTCTTGGGAATTTGATAAATGGTATCACATTATTGCAACAAGGTCAAATTCTACAAATACTTTGAATTTATATTTAAATGGTGTTTTTGTTGCTACAAATACATCAGCTACAAATGATGATTTAGGAGATGCTTCTATTAATTTTAAAATAGGAACAAGTGAATCAAGTAGAGAAACAAAAGGTAATATATCAGAAGTAGCATATTACAACACAGCATTAACTGCTAGTCAAGTTAAAACTATATATAATGGTAGAGAACCTTACAATCACAAAGAAGGTGTAGCATCTAATTATTTAAAGGCTTGGTATAGAATGGGTGATGGTATTTTAGATAACTATGCAATTATATGTGATGAAACAAATGTTACATTAGGAAGTAATGTTATTAGTAATGGTACATTTACATCAGATAGTAATTGGAATAAAAATAGTATGTGGTCAATATCAGGTGGAGTTGCAGTTAGTGATGGAAGTGGTTCAAGTAATATAAATCAATCAGGTTCTTTAATAGTTGGAAAATTATATAAAATAACATTTGATATAGTATCATTAACAAGTGGTTCAGGTTATTCAGTTAGAGCAGGTAGTAGTGGTACATATAGTGAGGTTTTTAACACTATTGGAACACATACATCATATCAAATGTGTCTTGGTTCATTTAATAATATATATATAAATGCAAATGGTAATGCAGCAGGCTCAATAGATAAAGTCAAAGCACAACTAATAGGTGGTAAGGCAGCTGGTATGATTAATATGTCTGCTAATGATATAGAGGGAGATACACCATAATGGATTATTCTAATAGAAAGTGGGTTATAGTAAATGTATCTGATATAACAGATGAAATGATATTTAATGCAATACAATCATCTATGGATACATTAAGAAAAACATTAGATGGTAATAAGGCTATATTAAAATGGGATGGTGATACTCCAAGTTGTTTTGATGGACTAACTACTTACAGTCATAGTGAAATATTAACAGAACTTACTAAAAGTGATTGGCTTGATAATGAAGAGTAGTTTTATTAAATTAAAAGGACAATATGAAGAGAAATAGAACATATTATTGTAATTCTTGCAGAAAATGCATAGACTTTAAAGCCAATGATGATTACATATGTAAATGTGGTCATATTTTTGGTAAGGTAGCAAATATATCAAATGGCATTAATATGAGAAAAACTTGGAGTGGACAAACACAAGTTGAATTTACTCAAACAACAATGGAACAAGATATTGCAGATAGGAATAGAAGATAATGGCAAATTTTGATGTACAGATATTAGATTTAGTTAATGCTACTTATTCTGACCAAACAGCAATGGATGATTGGGCAACAAGCGCAGTTAAAGAAATTATTAATATATTACCACCAGATTTAAAAATAGAATGTGCCTCTATAACTTCATTAACTAATAATACGCCTATGGATTTAGATGCAACAGGTAAAATATTTCATGTAACTAGAGAAAATGCTGATAATGGTTATCATATAGGATGTAGAAAAGTAGACCCTATTATTGCTGGTTCTGCTGATGATTCTACAAGCTTAAATAAAGCAACAATTACTGACCCAATTTATTGGATAGAAAGCGATACAAGCGGTGACCCTAAATTATTTGTTAAGCCTGACCCAACTGCTAATCAACCTGCAAGAGTTCATCATGTTTCATTTCCTACTGTAGATGTTAGTAGTGCTTCATCTATTGTTAATTTTCCAGATGAGGCTGAATATTTAGTTGTTTTATATGTTGCAATAAAAGTTGCAGAATCATTAATGGTTAGCGAAGAAGACCCTGAGCTTTTTGCTCCTATTATAACAACATTAAAACAAGATTATGACAAAGGTATACAAATGTTAATATCTCAAGGTATGCCAGTAAAGCAACAAGGAGATAGATAATGACAGCAAAAAATATAATAGAACAAATTGAAAAATTGTTTGGAAGACAATCTGAACAATATATGTTTCAATTAATTAATGATGCATTAGACGATATAGCATCAAGCAGAAGAAATTATAGCGTTTCAGCAACAACTAATTTAGAACAGAAAAAAAGATGGTATGAATTAGAAGATAATGTTATTGGTATAAAAAGAGTAGAAATATTAGATACAAATAATAGATATGTTATGATACCAAAGCTTGCAGATTCGCACAAAATATTAAAAGAGGATACAGAATCAGCTGATGATTCTTTAACATAGGATAAATATGGCAACAAATAAAAGAACATTTCCAAATGATTATTTTGCATGGTACAATGATGACAATAGACTTGCAGTAGTATGTGAAGATACTTCATCATCATCTGGAGAAAAAACAAGAGAAAGATATGATACATATCAAGATGCTGATGTAACAGGTGGATTAAGAATTACATTTTCATCTAAATTTGAAACAATTAATTCGCAAACAGATGATTTAAAAACAGATGGTGGACTTGATTCAGGATTACATACAGCTGTTGTTTGTTATTTAAAATCAAGAATGTTTGAAGATGCAGGTGATGTTCAAAGAGCTCAGTATTTTAGAGCAATGTTTGATAAAATGGTAAGACAATATCCAACAAGAAAAAGCGGAGTAAGAGCTCTGTCTGTACCGAGGTTATAATATGGCATACAATTCAACATCATGGACAACTGATGCAAACACAAAGGCAGGTTCGACTGGAACAAATACAGTTGGCGGTGTAACATTATATAAACAATTTGCTTTATATGATTTAAGTGTTTTACAAAATGCACATTATCCAATGTTATCTTCTTTTCATTATTCAAGTAGTAGTATTTCTGGAGATGATGCTTTTGGTACTGGAACAAATGCAGCTGATACATTAGACATTAGTGCAGAAGGTGCAAATGGAAAATATTTTGCAGCATGTTACTGGTATTTGCAAGATTCAATATATATAGATAATGTTAGTGTATTAAGTAATTGTGACGCTACACAAAATACAGATTTTCAAATTAAAAGTTATGATATGGCAACAGGTAGCAATCATGGAGATTTATCTGGTGGAACATTATTAGCACATACTGCATCAGCAATTGAAAATGTGGGTGCATCAGCGCCAACAATAAAACAAGCAAATTTAACAATAGATAGCGCTTCTGTTGCTGCAAATAAAGTTATATTAGCATTTGTTAGAAATGTAGGCGGCACAGGCGATATAACAGCGCAATTAGAAATTAAATATCACTTAATATAAAAGGATAATATGGATACTTTGAAAGATAAGTTAAAAGCCTATGAAAGACAAAAAGAACAGGCATATCAGATTTATATAAAAGCTATCGGAGCAATTGAAGCATTAGAAACATTGATTGAAGATAGTAAATCTGAAAAAAAGAAAAAATAGTTTTTTGAAATAAAAAGAGGATATAATGGCAAAATTGAGTAAAGGGATTGTTGACAGAGCAGTAGTTACGCCTGACAAACATTTTCCTTTCCATTGCGAAAAAGCAATCAATATTACCTGTCAAGTTATTGAAATAGTTAAACCTACTATATATGTAGATTTAGGAGACACAGGTGAATGGGAGCATTTTAGTAATCATTATTGGAAAGGAAGAAATAAAAAACCAATGGAAGATTTAATACCATTGTTAGATAAAGATGTGAAAGATGTAAATAAAGGTATGGATATAATTGATGCATCTTTAGATAAAGTAAAATGTAAAGTTAGACATTTTGTACAAGGTAATCACGAGGTATGGTTAGATAATTTTGTAGTAAGATACCCTTACTTAAGTCATTATAAGACTGAGAATGCATTAAGAATAAAAGAACGTGGATATAAATATCATCCATATTTTAGAAGAAAACTTTTAAAAATAGGTAAGTTAAATTTTACTCACGGTCATAAAACTGGAATGCATCATGCAAAAGCACATTTAAGTTCATATAAAGAAAGCATAATGTATGGACATACACACGACTTGCAAAGATATACAGATACAGGTGTAGGTGGAACAATGAGTGCTTGGAGCATGGGATGTTTAAAAGATATAAAAAAAGATGAAGATTGGTTAAGAGGTAATTTAACTAACTGGAATCACGCAGTAGCTATAATAGATTTTTTTAAAAACGGAAACTATATAGTGCATGTTTTAGAAATAATTGATGGTAAGACTTCATTATGGGGTCATTACCTTGATGGAAATAAATAATGGAGAATAATGGAAAAAGAAGTAATAGAACATCTGATTGGAGAATATGGATGGATGGTAATCGGAGCATTTCTTTTTTTATTAGGCAAAAGTACTATCGAATCTGCGATAGAAGGAATAAAAGTAATGGCTGGCAACGATTTAAATGTAGACGATACAATAATACTAAATGGCAGGCCAGCTCGAATAACAAGAATATCATTATGGAAAACTACAATGTTTGTGTATGATGTTGGATGTTCAGCTAATGGGAAACCTTATATAAAAGGTGGCAATAAATTGTCAATACAAAATATTGCATTAAAAGACCATACAATAGAAAAACCATTACCAATGTTAGATTTGCATAAATGGGATAATTGCAAGGAAGAAAAATGAAAGATACGTTGAAAGTATTATCTACATATCCTGAAATAGGTATTAGTACAAGTTTTTTATCAACATTAATAGGCATTTTAGAAGTTTTAAACCCTATTCTAACATTTATATCATTAAGTTTTGCTATAATATTAGCTATAATGACGTTTTATGCTAAGATTAAAGGTGATTAATGGTAGGGTTAGGGTATTTCATATTAGGCTTTTTATTTGTGTTTTTTGGAGGCTTACTTTGGATATTTAATTATGAATTATTTGATTTATATTTTGATGATGATGAAGAGGATTGGTGTTAATGGTGCAAAAGTTAATTATACAGGCAGTTATAAAAGCTGTTATGAAAATGATAATTAAAGAAGATGATAGTGTACTTGCTAGTGGCCATGAAAAACGTATAGTAGCATTAGAAGAAATGGCACATCCTAAAAAAGAGTTAATTTGTAAATGTTGTAAAAACAAGGAGATAAAATGAAAACAATAATAATCGGTATGTTAAAAAAACTTTTTAGCGAAGATGTTATTAAAGGTATTGTAGTTGCTTTAGGTGATTATTTAGTAGAAAAAAGCACTAATAAATTAGATGATAAACTATGGTCTAAAGTAAAGAAAACTTTAAATGGCTAAACAAACCTATGAAATAAAAGATTTTAGTGGTGGTCTTAATTGCTATTCAGATGCTAGAGATATACAAGATACAGAGTTTTCGCAGTTTTGGAATGTAACATCATCGCAAGCAGGTATTTTAAAAGTTGGTGGTAGTCTTGTTGAACATTTATATGGTCTTCCTCATACAAATGCAAACTTTCAAGTAGGATATGGGTTATTTGCTACATCAGTAGATTTTTCTACAAGTATTATAGATGGTGAATTTGAAAATGGATACGAACAAGGGACTGTGCAAAGTTATGCAGATTCTCATAGTGGAAGTCCTTTTGATACTAATCCTGTTATACAACTTCAAGACTTATCTCCATATCATGTAAATACAACTGATTTAGGCCATAGTAAAGACGACTACTATAATAATTATTCTATATTAATATCTAGCGGTGATGGAGCAGGTCAGGTTAGAAGAATTGTAGATTATGATGGAGCTACAAATAAAGCTCGATTAGATTCTGCTTTAGGAACAGATGCGACAAATTCTTCAACATATAAAATATTTAGATGGGTAGGAGACGGTTCTGTATTTGGTAATGAAGGTTCAACAGATTATATTGATAAAGCAGGTGAATCCTGGCATGATAATATAAATTCATATAATGAATATAGTGAATATTTTTTAAGAACAGAGGTTTCATCAATAACTACTAACCAAACTAAGCCACTAGGTTTTGTTACATATAATCCTAAAACAGATGAAACATTTTCTGCTAATGATACTGACTCTACAACTATAGGAGCAACAACACTTAAAGCTGGTGTTGAATATCTTTTATGTTTTTATTGTAAAGCTGAAGCAAGATATTATGGATATGGTGCACAAGGTACTTCTTATGGAGAAAGAGTGCCATTTGTACAATTATATTCAGATAGTGTAACAGATGGAACAAATACAGGATTATATTTATTTGAATCAAATGCTGGCCCAACATTTTTATCAGGAGCAGAATCAACTTATGATTATGCAGATAGTATTACTACAAATTATGTTGCAAATGGAGGATTTGGTACTGGAGATGCTTCAAATTGGACTAAGGTAGACTCAGGCTCACATTTAACTTTTTCAGCAGAATCCTCGTCAAATCAATATGGAGGAAATGGAACTAGCGGTAAATTAGAATCAGCTGGAACTTATGCACTTGCAGACTCAAATGATGCAGCTTTTGTTCCCAATGCTTATGTCAAATCAGATGTAATAAGTGTTAATGACAATCAATGGTATGAATTGTTTTTTGCATATTCTTCAAGTGCAGGAGGAATATATTATTCTGTAGTAGACACAACATCTGCTGATGATTTAGCTACACCACTTGTAACATGGACACCACTTGAAGATACAGGTAGTCTTAGTACATATAAATTTATTGGAGAAAACTCAAATAATGGTATTCCAAAGCCTTGTAAATTTTTTGTTCCTAATAATAGTGGTAGTAATAGAAATTTGAGAATTTTATTTGCAAACAAAGCAGCATCTCAAACTGCACAATTTGATGCTGTTACATTAAAAAAATCATTTCCTGATTTATTGTCAATGGCAAACAATACAAGAATAGGTAACCCTTATTCGTCTGAAGCAACACAATGGAATAAATATCAATTTAAATTTAAAATACCTTCTGAATATAATGATGCGACTGATTGGGTTTTAAATCTAAATGCAGGAACATATGGAAATCAAACATCTGCTACAGGAACATCTGCTTCGCAAACAATTTATTTTGATTCAATAAGATTAGAAACAAATGAAACAGACAATTTAATATTTTTAAATGATAATACATCTACAAGGTCAAAAGTCAATATATACTCATCAAGTAGAGATAATTGGATAGAAAATGATTTAATATGGGCAGGTAAAAATATGAAACCTGTATATAATTATATTAATGGTTTTTTAAAAATATCAGATGCTAATTTTAATTCAGGTAATAGAGGTAAAATATTTTACTATTTAAATAAAAACCAATTAGGTTCTGATAAAATAATTAATGGATGGAGAACAAGAGATTCTGTTTTATCTAAAGCTCCTTCTTTAATTGTTAGCTCAGGAGGTGATAATGCTTTAAATGCAGAACCTTTTAATGCGCTTGCTTATATGAATTCATATACGTTTTCTGGAGGAGTTCAAAAATATGGAGCAACTCCAACAGCAACAAATTGGGAGTGTGACAAATTAGACACAACTGGTAGAATTTTATCTTATTGGTATTACAGTAATAATTATTCAGATGAAGAACTATTTTTATCGGATGGTACAACCGAATTAACTAAAGTTGAACCTCAAACAAGTTTACAAGATAATGAAGGATTTTTAAGTGAAACGAGTCCTTTTTATCTTGCTTTTGCTGGGAATGATGGAACATCAAATGATGCTGCAAGTAAAATTAGTTCTTTCACAACAGGTAAACTTGGTAGAATTGAAATTGAATTTGATTATGAATTTTCAAGTTCATATAGAAATGGTCAAAATGACTATTTAAGTGAAACATATCATCCATATTTTGAAATAACAGCAGGAAAAGATGGAAATAGTTTATTTAGTGGCAGCACAATAAGTAGTCCAAATAGAGATGCTCTTATTGTAGGACAAAAAACAATTATGGATACAGAAGCTATAGCTGTATTTGAAGATACAAATGGCAATCCTGTTGATTTACAAGAAGAAGCAGGACAAACACCGTGGCTTTATTCTGATACATGGCCATGGGATGAAACTCAATCAGGTGTAAGTAGTGGCAGACAAAGAAAAGGTTCTAAAAAATTTAAAGCTGTTATTAACTTTACAGAAAATAATAATATAGCTTGTACAGATGATGTTTTAATTAAATTTCAAGTTTTTTATCCTTCTCGTAACGGCATTGGCGGATTAAACGATTGTATGTTTGGCTCTAGTAGTAGCACTGGACAAACTGATGGTGATTTTAGATTTCCAAGATATGATAGAATAAGATTTTCAAATATAAGTTCATATTATTATAATACAAATTGGACACCTGAAGTAGACGGTATGTCAGCTTCTCAATCTACTTTAACAAAAGTTAATTTTACATTTGGAACACCTAATGGTTCTACTGCATTTGGATGGGAAGAAAGAATATATAAAGTTGGCGTATCTTCAGTTAATATTTTTGATGAAGAATCTTCAATTAAAGTAAATACTGATAACATAGGCGTTACACCTGTTGCAGAAACATCTGCAATAACTGCAGGTCAATGTCCAGATATAACTGTTTATGTTGGTTATGATGTAGCTAAAGACGAATATAGAAAAAAATTAAAATACTATATGAAAGATAATAATTCTGATATATGGTATTTGCAATTTGTTGTTGATTTAGAAAAAAATAAAATATCTTCTACTACATCAAATTATTCAGCAACAGGAGTAAATGATAAAGGTAATCAATGTTATATATATGATATACCAAGAGAAAAAATATTAAATTATAATGAAGTTGATAGTTATGAGTCACAAACATTAGTATCTCAAGATTTAAGTGACAATGAACTTGTTTGCGATTATAAAGCATCTGTAGTTGCTAATAGCAGGTTATATGTAGGTAATATTAGACAAAATGGTGAACATTTACCTGATAGAATGTTAAAATCACCTATAGGTAAATATAATATATTGCCTAAATCTAACTTTATTGATGTTGCTATTAATGATGGTGATGAAATAACTGCATTAGAATATTATAAAGACAAGTTATTGCAGTATAAAAAAAGAAAAGTATTTGTTATAAATACATCTGGTGACTTTGAGTTTTTAGAAGATACATTTGACAATGTAGGTGTTGAAGCACCATATCAGGTATGTAAAACTCCATTTGGTATTGCATGGGCAAATCAATCTGGTTTATACTTATATAATGGGGAAAGCTTAGTTAATTTAATAAAAAATAAAATACCTAATAATGAAAATGATGCAGTAATAGCTAAAAATTATTGGATTTTTTCTGATGACCCAAATGATAATAATAAACCACTTGTAGGTTATGATAACATAACTAAAGATATTGTTATAAAACGTGGATTAACAACTAACACATCAACAACTACATCTATACCTGATGGATATGTATATAATTTAGAATCTGGAACATGGTATTTTACATCTAAATCAATGAATGCTATAGCTAAACATGGAGATTCTCCTAATTGCAGTAATTTTACTACAGATTCTAAAGGTAATTTAATGTTATATACTACAGCAGATTCTTCTTTAAGTGGTATTGATGTAAATTTAAATGATGTATTAAAATGGCAACATGCTAAAGCAACAGATGACTCTTTATCTGAAAGATTAGGAGTTACAGGAACAAATGTAAACGCAAAACCTTTATATTTTACAACAAAAGATTATACGTTTGGCGCAATAAATTCAAGAGATAAAATATATAAAGTGTATGTAACATACAAATCAACAGACAAAGATGGTGCTTCTGTAAATTCTAAAATAGAAGTTAAATATGCTACAAATGGAAGTGGAAGTTTTGATGGTAATACATTTTCAGATGATAGTGAAAACTATTCAACATCAACAGGATTAATTGGTTCTACAACATGGACTACTGCAGTATTAAAACCAACTACGCCTATAAACAATGTTTTTTCTATTGCATTACAATTTCAATACACAGGTGCTCAAACATTACCTGCGCCAGGGTTTGAAATTAATGACATATCCATTATATACAGGCCTAAAAGAATTAAATAATGGCTAATAGTTTATATAATAAATCCTCAAGAACACAAATATATAAAACTTTACCGTCTAATGACGTTGGTTTTAATGGTGATATTATATTATCACAAATACAAGGCAGAGGAGTATATCTTTGTTCTAAAGTAAATGGTAGGTGGCATGTGTCTTCTAAAATGGAAGAGTTGCGCAAAATAGAAAACACATCAACAAAAGATTTAATAACGAACAAATTAACTGTTATAGATAATTTAGATATTGTTAGAATATCAGAAATAGCAAGTGATACAGATAAATTTTTAATGTTAGATGGCAACACAGTTAAATTTGTTACAGGAGCAAACTTACTTTCATATTCAGGAGGACAAACTGCTTTGACATTTGGAATTAGCGACACTAATGTTACTAAATGTGGAGCTGGAATTGTAGATGATGACTTTATTAGAGTAAATGGAACTACATTTGAAGGTAGAAGTGCATCAGAGGTATTAAGTGATATAGGAGGTCAAGCTTCGTTAACATTTGGTATTAACAATACTAATGCAGTTAAAATAGATGCAGCAGATGTTGCAGACGATGATTATGCTAGGTTTACAGCTAATGGATTAGAAGGTAGAACGCTTGCAGAAATAAAATCTGATATAGGTACAGGTAATAGTGCATTAGTACCATCAGCTGGTACATCTGGACATTTTTTAAAACATGATGGAACTTTTGGTCAAGTAGCATATTCTAATTTATCTGGTACGCCTACTGTAGGAGATGGTGGTTTAACACAAAATAATTTTACTGATGCAGACCATACTAAATTAAATGGGATTGAAGATAATGCTACTGCAGACCAAACTCAATCAGATATTAATGCGTTAGGTATTACACAAGTTGGAACTATTAGTAGTGGTACTTGGCAAGGTACAGCTATAGGGGATAGTTATATATCATCAGCATCTACTTGGAATGCTAAACAAGACACTTTAACATTTGGTATTGCTAATGATAACGCAGTAGAAATAGATGATGCAGATGCAGCAAGTGGAGATTATGCTAAATTTACAGCAAATGGATTAGAAGGCAGAGATGCAAGTCAAGTACTATCTGATATAGGAGCTGCGGCATTAGCAGGTAGTTCAAGTCAAGATTTTGCAACTAGAATTTTAACTGCAAATAATCATATACTTGCTAAAACAGTTGTGTATTTTGATGCAGAAACAGCAAATACGATAGGAGATGGAGCAACTGGTGCAATAGATTGGACTCATAACCAAAAACAAAAAGTTACTATAACTGGCACTGGAATTACTTGCAATTTTACTAATCCTCCTGGGCCTTGTAATTTGCTTTTAAAAGTAGTACAAGGAGATGGCTCAGATGTAATAGGAACTTGGGATAGTGATATAAAATGGGCTGGTGGAACTGCTCCTACATTATCTAATGCAAATGGAGCTATAGATATATTATCATTTTACTTTGATGGAACAAATTATTTTGGAGTAGGTAGTTTAAATTTTAGCTAATGAACAAACCTATAAACAGAACAACAATTCAGGTAGAAGAAAATAAATATCGTATATACCCTAAAAATGGGCCGCTGTTTTATAAAAATGAAAATGGTGTATTAAATGATATTGATTTGACTTTCCATGATGCAACTTCAAATATAGGTGATATATCTTTAATGGATAAAGGTGTTGTTAGCGTAGGTAAAAGAAAAGATAAAAACCCATATAAAATAGTTGGTATTAGGCCAGATAATTGTCAAAATGGAGATAAGCAATTAGAATTTAGTGTAGTAAACATTGAACTAGATGATGTAAAGCAAGATTTTGATGACGTAGAACTTATATTAAACAACAGCAATGTTTTACAACTTGTTAAGTTAAATAATAAATTTAGTAAAGCTAAAATAGAATTTGATATACATGCTAAAGGTTTAGAACTAGTTAATAATAAATACACAGAAAAAACTATTATATGCGATTATGGTTTTAATTTAAATAACGTTGGGCAAAAAAGCGGAAACGAAATGTTAAGTACTCATAATTCGTATACAAATTTAGATAAAGAAATTCCTTATTTAGATTTTACAATAGGCTTAATTAATGACAAATTTATAACAATGGGACAGTATACTGAATTAGAAGAATTTGGCGAATCAAATCTTGCTAATTATAGTATATACAATGATATGTATACACATGGAAGTGCAGTATATTACGAAGATGCTATTGTATTTACTATACATTCATATAATATTATTAATTTTGAAAACATTATATTAAACAATCTTTGTAATATATATGGTTTAGAAATTTTTGATGATGGTGGTTATGGAAAATATTTAACTAAAGATAATAAAAAAGTTATTGGCTACTATGTTAAAGATAATGTTTTTGTTGGTTTTATTAACACTAAAGAAACTACTGATAATATTAAAAATTTATTTATAAGAAAAACATTTGAAGATACGTCCTGTTTAAATATAACATTAGATGATTTTTGCAATGATATAAGTAATGCGTTTAATAAAAATTTAAAAATTGAAGTAGATTCAAACTATTATGAAGGTAATTCTTATGAATTTAAAATAAACAATGAATCTCTCTATATAAATAAACCAATTGCATTTGACAAAAATTTTAATGAGTTATATTATTTTACTACCCATACATTAACAGATAATAATGATGGAAGTTATAGATATACTAAATATTTATTACCAGAAACAGCATTAAACGTAAATGATGCAACCTATATAGATGCTACGCTATCAGTAACGAGTGAAGCTATTCAATTTTTGAGCGGTAGACCATTAAGCACAGACGCTGGACTTGTAGCATTTTTTTATAGTTCTGGAAGAAAAAAGACAAGTACAAACTTTACTGCTATAAGAAATGAAACGACTGCAACTGGATTTCCTCCATTAGGTTCAGCAACTGCTTTTGGTGTAGTTGGCGATTATGGTGCAGTAAGACCTAACAGCACTCAATTTGGAACAACTTTTGCATATAATTATACTATACAAAAAGTGTATTTAAATTTTGATTGTTCATCTGTTACAGACACTATTGATGACATGGACTTAAAAATTAGAGCTAAATTTCAATCTCTATATACAACTGGTAATACTGGGGGAATAGCAGACCATAGTATTATTTTACTTAAAGGTGATGTTGGTTCTAATACTGGCAATGATAGATGGAATGATTTTACTGGATTTACAAGTAATTGGAGTGCAAGTGATGTGACAGAATACTCTGCTGAATTTGTAACTTCAGATACCAGTTTTGATACCAGAACAATACCAATGACATCTGATGCAAAAACTGATTTAAAAAATTTATCAAAACTTGAATTATGGGTGGTTGATTACGACCAATATTATTTAAATAGTTTGAACACATCATGGGCATATAACCCACAAGGAAGTTTTACAAACAATAATATTAGAAGTGAATATAGACAAACTATTATGAGTGATGCACAATCAAGCACTGTGGAAAATAGACCATTTATAGAGTTCACAACAACAACTGCACCATCAACGCCAACTGAAAATGCAACTTTTTTTGGGACTAATTTCTAGGATTTGTATATGAAGGAAAAAAGTAATATATTTAACAGTAAAAATTTAAAAGAAAAGGACTAACTATGGCTTCACCATATCAATTAGCAGGAGCAAGAGCAACACTTGCTGATTTAATGCAAAAAAGTAATTTACAAAAACAACAATCCCAGACAGATACAACGAAAAAAATGGGTAAAATGCAAGATGAGTTTGAGAAAGAACTCGAAGAATTACAAGCAAGAGCTAGAAAAAGAAGCAAGAAAAATAAATTATTAGGCAATGTATTAAATCTTGTTGGTTTAGGACTTGGGCCTTTAGGTGCTGGATTAACAAAAGGATTATCATCTGCTATAAGTTTACAAGACCAAAAAACAGGAGCTAAAATGCTTCTTGATAAGGGAATGCAACAAAAATATGGAAGTAATTTTTTAAGACGTGGCATGAAAGATTTTACTGAACAAGCACGAGACGCACAAGTATCAAGTGGTGATGTACTAAGAGGTGCATTTGGAAGTGGTTTAGCAGGATTTGCAATGAGTCAAGCGCTTGGTGGTGATAAAGAAACAGGCGGAATATTTAAAAAAATGCAAAAAAGTAAATCTGAAGATTTAAGTACAGCTCTGGATGCTGCTAAAAATAAAGCGCAAGAGGAGTTAGGTACTAGTTTTAGTTTAGAAGATTTTTTAACAAATAAAGAATATGAAGATTATTTACCAGATTTAGGTGGGGTATCAAAAAAAGCATTATTATCTAAAAACCCTGCTTTAACACAGCTATTTGAATCTTTTAAAGGACTTTCTAGCGGAGACGGTATAAAAGGCGGAGTAGAAGGCATTCAAAGCGCAATGATGCTACCATTATTAATACAACAAATTTTAGGAGATTAAAATGTTTCAACAAAGTATACTAGATTCATTAGAAAGTATGGGATTTGCACCAAGTTCTTTTAGTAATTTAAGTACAATAACACCAGAACAAATTGCATCTGTATTACAGTCAGAATATGACTTAACAGACCAAGATATACCTGCATCTATGTTTCAGTCAATATCTCCAGAAATGTTGCAAGCTGCAAGTTTTTCAACATATGCACCACAAATACAAGCTCAAGGCCAATCAATGCTTCCAGGTTTATACAAAAGTCTTGGTGGACAACAAGCACAACAAGCAAAAGGTGGTTTTGCAGGAACATCAGCATTTGCTAAACAACAAGAAGGTGCTAGAGATGTATATGGTAAGTCAATGACAGATGTGTTATCAAGCGTAAGAGGACAACAGTCGCAAGGTATAGGTATGATTTCTGATTTAATAAATCAATGGCAAACTACAGCGCAACGTATCAAAGGATATTAATAAATGGCAATAAAAGGATTTGAGAAAAAAGACCCTATGGCTAATTTGAATCAATTGTTTCAAATGATGAATCAAATGAGTCAAATGCAAGATAGAAAAACTAGAAGGCATTTAAGTATAGAAGAAGATTTTAGTAAAGGGTTAAACAATATATATGATAATGGTGAAATATCCAGAAGGCAACAAGAGTTTGATTCTTATTTTGCAAACAATAGAGATGATATGGATAGTGACACAATAGATAGGTTTAATTTATTAAGTCAAAAATTTAAAAATCAAGCTATTATTAATCAAGAATATACAGAAGGAATGAAATATCATAAAGAAATAGGAAGGAAAGTAGAAGAATCTCTTACTAATTATTCTATTATACAAGGCATGTCTGTAGATGATATAGAAAAACAATATGCAGATTTATTTTCAGATGCTGACCAAAACATATCTAGCGAAGAAAAAAGAGAACAATTAAGACAAGCAGCCATGGGAGATGTTCAACAACTAGTAAATGATTATTCTGATTTTAGAGGAGAATTTCAAGCAAAACATTCTGAAAGACTAGGTAAAGCTGGATTCAGAGGAGATGCTGCATATATAGAAAATTTAAAAGAAATGTTTGCTTTTGGTATTGTGCAAGCTAAAGATGATTTTGTATTTGATGAAGAAGAATCAAAAGCAATGATGTTAGGGATTGAGCTTGGTTCTTATGAGCCAATAAGAGATTATAGAGCAAAAGAAGATAATAGAAATAGAAATGTGTCTAATTCACAATTTAAAAATATGACTGAACAGTATCAAATTGTTGATGAATATCAAAAATTAATTGACAAAGCTGATACATATGCAGTATTATTAGATAGTAACCCTAAAGAAGCTGCTAAAATGGCAAATGAAGTCTGGTATATAAATTCTAATGATGAAGAAGTTTATTATGATTCAATTACTGGTAAAAAAGAAAGAGACGCACAACTTTTAGAATTAGAATCTATAAG
>Ga0209348_1000694_pt1 | contig 16985 bp, 8 predicted proteins | sample ETNvirenome_2_30_FD_184065 | JGI IMG/M metagenome (GOLD analysis project Ga0209348, IMG submission 184065) | Marine viral communities from the Pacific Ocean - ETNP_2_30 (SPAdes) (version 2) | ecosystem: Environmental > Aquatic > Marine > Oceanic | place: Pacific Ocean | collected 2013-06-22 | reverse complement strand
CTCCCACACCCGCACCGCTCGGCCTTTGATTTTCATCATGCGGCTCTGCGCTCCCATGTCCCGCAGACGCTGTGCGATCTTATGCAGCTTGTACTCAAAGAATTTGTTGCGCTTGAGGTATGCTTCAAAGTCTTTTATTCGGAACATGGTTTTGTTAGTTTCCTCATCCGTCCATGGGCGCTTGAGCAATATCTCTTCCTTGTCGTTAGCCTTTTGCATATGAGCGCAGAACTCCTCCAGATAATCGTAGAATTGGCCGCTTATGCTGGCGTCTTCGGCGACATCTATGATGGCGCTTTCGTTGTCTCGCATCTCATTCATTAGACCGCCTATGCGTCCCTCCCAGACCTGCTTGCTGACAGACCGGGGCATGAAGTTGAGCTGCTCCATGCAGCACTTCTGAAACGCGGCTTGGCTCATCAAAGCTTCTGTATCCAGCTCGACGGGCTCACCGTTGACATCTAAAAACCAAACCGGCGGGTTTGAGTTGTACTTTCGGAGGTTCGCGATAGCCGCGCCCTGAATAGCGGCACCTATGCCATGCTTGCGGGTCTGGCAGAGGTCTTTGTTGCAATGCGCGTTGATCGGAGAGTCGCTACACCGGTAGGCGTAGTCCTTCTTCTCAAGCTGCTTAGCAACGATGTTGACCTCGCTGAGCGGCAGCGGCGGCTCCAGATACTGCAAGTTGTAGGTTAGGATCTCCGATTCCCAGCTATCCGGATACGCCTTACGCAGATAGACGCCGATGTTGAACAGGCCGTTGTTGCGGCCACCCTCGGATATCTTGTTCTTGAGCAGGAACTGAAGGCACGGCGGGCCGTCCTTCATGGGCAACACTTCTTCCGGATCGCCCACTTGCAATGCTGTCAGTTGCTCGGGCGTCTGCTTGTAACTCTCGTAGAGCTCAAAGAACTCTTCGATGGTGGCAGAGGTGCCGTCGTCTTTGATGGCATAGCGCAGCCCGTCCTCGGCGTCGTAGTACGGCAGGTTCAGAAAGTTGCCGACATCGTCGCGGTCAAGGTTGAGCTTGATCTGTTTTGGAAAGATTTCGCTTCCGCCGTATCCCAGCGCAGCGGATATCTGTTGCAGTGTGGCCTGCATGTCTTTGGCATCTACCCATTCGGTAGCGAACAGGAAGCAATGCGCCCCGCCGGACTTTGACCGGCAGACGACAAGAGGCAGCTTTAATTTACGGATTTTTTCGACAAGCACCTTATGGTCAAGCGGGTACTGGTCAACGTCCACGCAGCCCCAGACACACTTGTTGTCCTCGTTGATAGGGATAATGCCAATTCCCCGCCCCTTACCGGACAGGTGTCCCTCCCACAGGGCCGTGGTCCGCGGTTCGCGGACGATGGCGGCTCTACCAGTGTTTTTACCGTTAGCCTGCTGTTTTTCGATTTTATATGTGCCATAGGCGAGCTTTAGCCCGTCGAATATGGATGAAAACTGTTGTACAGACATGATGATCCCCGTGAAGGATGAGGCGACAGGGGAAACACGACAATACCCTGCCGCCTCAACTGATTAGAACGGTACGTCGTCGGGGTTGATATCCCCGCCCGCGGACTCGTCCTGATGCTTCACGACGACATCTCCAGCGGCAATGCTGGCGGCAAAGTCCTTACCACGCTGGTAAGTTGCCATGTCCTCGATTGGGCCGACGCGGCTCATTTCCCAGCCGTGCCAGCTACCCTTAGAGTTTTCTTCTAGTTGCGTCTTCAGCAGGTAAACGTGGCTGAAACGCGGCGGGGTGAACGGGCCGTTCTTACCCTGAACAGTCAGAGAGGAAATCATGCTGTTCCACTTACGCGACTTCTTGAGCTGCGTAGATTTCATGGCAACCAGCGCGGTCTCTACCTGACCGTCTTCGTGCAGCACGAGCACATAGTGCTGGTGCGTCTCTTCGATGTAGTCACCGGAACCGTCTTCAACGTAGTCTTTATTGTCCTCGGTAGACCGCTTCGTCTTCGGCATGGCCTCACCCGGTGCGTAGACGGCCACAGGAGCGCCCGTCCCTTCGCCCAGAGGGGCCCAACGGATGAACCGACGCTGGTAGGCACACGGAACAACTCTAACGCCGTCCTTGCCCTTCAGAACGGCTCCAGTGACGGTGTTATAAATGTCACCTTTGCGAGCGTCTTCCAGTACATCTAGTTCCTTGCTCATGCCGCCCAGAATTTTAAGGAACGGCAGCGCAAGATCTTCAGCGCCCATGTTCTCCAGACCCATCCCGGCATCTGCCTCGAACATGGTCGGATCGAATTGCACTACTTCCGCAGATTTGGTCTCTGCAACCTCATTCTTTTTACCAGCCATGGCTTAGGTGCTCCTCTTGATTATGGCTTTCTGTCCAACGTAGGCCCCAAACAATTCCATGGGGAACTCGTCGCCAGCTTCACAACGCTCCTTAACAAAGGCGCGTAGGGTGGATGAGTGAACGGTGGTGTTCTGCTCAGCCGTGTAACCGTTCTGTTCCGCAACTCTACGGAACTGTTCGGCTTTTTCGTCCTCCCCCATGCCGAATTGACAGGAGATGACATTCTTGACGAGATCGCCGTGACCGTTGTCACGCAGCCATGCGTAAGCCTGCGGACGGTTGTCCACAGTGCCCTTGGTGCCGTTAGTGATTTGTGCACCATATGTCTGCTTGATTGTGACTTCGGAGCCGTCATCCAGCTTGAAGCTGGACAGACCAATCTCAGCCAACATAGTTGGGAGCTCTTCATCCGTCATCTTGAGGAGCTGCTTCTTAGCAGCCTTGAGGTCGCCCTCAAGACTTGCAACAAAGTCCTCTTGTTCACGGATTGCTTTAGCCAGACCGGCTACGCTACTCAAGTCGCTCTGATCGAGCTTCTCGACGGAGGTATTCAACTTCTTCTCGAAGTCCTCCTCCATAGCTTCAAAGATATCGCTCATCGTGATTCCTCTTTCGTGATTAAAGACGCCTATCGGGTCTTGACAGACATGTATATATGCCTATATTTTCGCATAGTCAAGGAGGAAAATGTGAAAAAGTACCAGTTCAAGACTGAACCGTTTGACCACCAGAGGCAGGCACTCACAGATTCGTGGGCCGCGGAGTACTATGCGCTGTTCATGGAGATGGGAACAGGCAAGTCGAAGGTGGCTATCGATACCATCGGCATCTTGCACATGATGAACAAGATCAATGCTGCCTTTATAGTGGCACCGAAGGGCGTCTATGACAACTGGGTAAAAGGAGAAATTCCTACACATCTCCCAGACGACATCGAGCGGCAGATCATGCGGTGGACTCCAACCAACACGAAGAAATATCACGACGAGCTGCTAGAGTTTTTGTCTGGTGATTTCAGTGGGCTGCGGATATTCGTTATGAATGTCGAAGCGTTGTCCACGCCTCGGGGCACCAAGGCTGCTGTCGCGTTCCTGCAAAAGTTCCCGGACAATATTATGATCGTGGACGAGAGCACGACCATAAAAAATCGCAAAGCAACGCGCACCAAGAATATCGTTAAGTTATCAGACTTTGCCAAATACAAGCGCATTCTGACCGGCTCACCGATCACCAAGAGTCCGATGGACCTGTTCAGCCAGTGTGCCTTCCTGTCTGACGATGCGCTAAAATTCAAAAGCTACTTTGCTTTTCAGAACCGGTATGCCGTGGTGCAGAACCGCAAGATGGGCAACCGAGCGTTTCAAGAGATTGTGGGCTACCGTCGGCTGGACGAGCTCAACGAGCGGCTGGACCGGTTCAGCAACCGCGTCCTGAAAGAGGACTGCCTTGACCTGCCGGACAAGCTGTACACGCGGCGGGACGTACCGCTGACCGAAGAGCAGAAGCGCCTGTACGGCCAGATGAAGAAGCTGGCACTGGCGAAGCTGGAGAACGGTGAGCTGGCTACGACTGCCAGCGTTCTGACGCAGATCATGCGTCTACAACAGATATGCTGTGGCTTCCTGCAACCGGACGAGGGCGAGATACAGCCCGTCGAGAACAATCGTCTGAAGGAACTGCTGGAGATCACAGAAGAGCTACAGGGAAAAGCTATCATTTGGGCGTCGTATACCCACGGCATTCAACAGATAGCTTCGGCCCTGCGCGACCGCTTTGGGCCCGAAGCGGTCGCAACCTATTACGGTGACACGCCACAAGATGAGCGGCAGGCCATCGTGGACAAGTTCCAAGAGCCGGACAGCGAGTTGCGCTTCTTTGTAGGCCAGCCGTTGACCGGCGGCATGGGCATCACGCTGACTGCTGCGAATACCGTCATCTACTACAACAACAGCTATGACCTCGCCACGCGCCTACAGTCCGAGGATCGGGCGCACCGCATCAGTCAGACTAATAAGGTGACGTATATCGATCTGGTATCGCCGGGCACGATAGACGAGAAGATCCTGAAAGCCCTACGCGGCAAGATCAATCTCGCTGGTCAGGTGCTGGGTGAAGAGGCTAGGGATTGGTTGGTTTAGAAACCAACTGGGACTTCAATCAACTTACCGTCCGGGGCAATCTCAATTCGTTTGGGAACGAAAGCTCCGGTGGTTCCTGCGTATGGGTTTCCAAAGCTCGCGGAATCCGACAGGTCAGAAAGCTCCGTGTTTCTGGTGGGGCCTGTAATATCGCTAAGACGAAGACCTGTGGCGGGAGAAGCTAACCCCTCATACAGGGACCTTTGCTCCACCCCTTCCGGATATTCAAGTTGAGTTCGATTTTGGTTGGCAAGAGCTTGGTCTCTTGCGAAAGCTTGAGGATCTTGTTGAGCGATTTGAATTTTATAATTGAGCCCAACCTGTCCTTTATCCGGATTAAAATCGAGCCCAAAGCTACCGGGTCCAACCTTAAATCTCTCTTGAACTTGATCAACAAACCGGCCAACACCTGTTTTTGGAAGGTTTTCTATGAAGCCCTCAAGATTGAACAAAGAGTTGTTTTTACGAGGCTGTGCACTGGCAAGCGTAAAGCTAGGAGCAGGCGCAGCAGCTTCGCCCGGCTTTAATACAGGAGCCGCGTCCAACGTCTCGATACCCTCGGTGCTGTAGTCTACACCACCATCATCCAATGTCCGGAGTATATTACCGCGGCCAAACAAGCCTCGTAGTATTCCAAGGCTTGGCGATAAGCTAAATATACCGCCGCGCTGCTTGGGTTGGTTAGGTGCTGCGACTACTCTGCCTCTGGGAGTGTTTGAGCCTAGCTTGAGAGCGGGAGCATAACCGGGGATGAAATCACCTATCCCACCCCTTTGAGTGCCTCGACCAGATACAAGTCCAAGATACTGATTGTAAGCTAATCGATTGACATCCTCGATTTGCCGCGGAGTCATGTTGTTAGTGAAGCTGACCCCTCTACCGAAAAGTCCTGAGTCCCCATATGGGTTGGTAGATGAGCGCCCGCTGGACTGCAAAAACTCTTGATAGTCTCGTTCAGCCTGCCGGTAGCTTTGTTCTTGCCCCGGATCCGCAGTGAACTGCGAAGCCATCTGAGATCTCTCATTATCGGTCCGTCCATCAGCTCGGACAATGTTCCCGGGGCTAATGACCGTGGAGGTAGCACCGGTTCTGGGGTCTCTTGGACCTGATCTAAACGTGGTAGCCATCAGCCAAGACTCCCTATGCCTTCGATAAGCGCACGATCTTCAGGGAACAGGGCCGCGAACCGCGCACGGTTGACGGAGCCCTGCCCTACTGGGTTCAAGCTAGGTGAAACCGACACAAGGTCTGTGGTGGGAAAAGCAGAAGCTTGTGCCGGTATCTGTGGAGCCGGAGCCGGGGTAGATACAACCGGGGCCGGGGCTGGTTCTTCGGCAGGTTTTGGTTGTGGTAGCGGTTCACTTTGAATCGTTTCAGAGCCAAACCGCCCGGCATACGGCAGTCTTCGGCCAGTTTGTCTGGCAACTGCGGAGAAGGCTGTACCCAAAGCGTTAAAAGCCTCTTTGGCATCACTCTCGCTTTTAATGTCTTTTAGAGCCGCGCCCAAAACCTCTCGGTCGTTGAACAAGTTACTCATCTGCTTAACGCGAATCTTTTCTGGGCCACGTAGCAAAAAGTTAACTACCGCTTCAGAACCAGCTTCTGCGGCGATCATGCCCCCGCCAATACCACCGCCGCGAGTCCCAAGTCCGAAACGGTTTAAGAGATTGTTGAACTGCTCCTGAGCTTTTTGACCGGCGGTGGCACCTAAGATGCGGGCTTGAAACAAGCTGACCGGCTTAACTTCTTTAAACAAAACCTCCTCAACGTCGCCACGAGCGTAAGCGTCTTCAACGCCCCGCATACGAGCAATCGCATTATCTAAATCTGTTTTGTGTTTGGGCTCGATCAAGTCGTTTTTCACCATGAAATTCATCAAGGTAAAATCGTCTCTGCTCAGTGTTCCCTTTATTGGATCGTTAAGACGATTAAACATCTTCGTGGGGCTAAAACTCAGACCTAAACCTCCGGCATATTGCACAGCCTCATCTAGAATCAATCGACGCAGCCCTTCACGAGCTTGCGCCTTGGTGAAGATGTTACCCGTCGTCGGGTCTGTGATTTCATCGGGAGCTTGATTGATTATGTTTACATAATTTTGAAGCATCCCACGTGGATTTTCAGGGTCATCAATAGCTCTGGAGATCGCCAGAAGTGGCTTGTTTGCTGTTTCAACAAAGTTTTTGAATGCGATTACGTCGGGAGCTTCGCCTTTCTGCAACATGTCCGATTCCGCGGCTTCCTTTAACGCACGTGCGGCGGCAACATTTCTGGTGTCAATTTCTAGTTGTGGGAAGATGCTGAAAAGCTCTTTTGTGCCCGGCTGGTTACGCCAGTTACGAAGCATTGTCTCGTTTATGTCAAAAGTGCCATCAGGATTCTTTTTGGTCATTCTCTTTAACGAGTCTCGAATGAGAAGATCCATTGTTTCGGTAGTGGTAAATCCATCGAAGGCCTGTCTATCCAGACCATGATCAATGCCGAACTTTACCGCAGCATTGACCTCTTCAACACGTTTTGCAGTCGCAGCGTTACCTCCCCGTAGAAAGGCTTTTGCCATGTCAGCGGGATCCATTCGCACACTGCGGTCAGGGTCAATAACCTGAAGCTCGCCCAAAAAGCTGCGAGTAAACACGTTGTTACGGGCATAGGTGTAGGCACGTGCTGTGTTGTACGCCACAGAAACGTCTCCTGCCCCCATCATGTCCCTGTATAGTGCGTCTGCCAAACGCGACATAAATTGAGCTAGGTCAGAGTCCGGGCTCAACCCCTTCCTAAGATCCGCAGCTTTGGCTAGCGCAATGCTCCGCATTTCATACAGTTTTTTAGAAGAGACCGGATTAGCTCCGCTCGCATTATCAAAATACTCCCTGAAATCTTCTAAATCCAAGCTAAGCTTGGATTCATTCAAAGCTTTCTGAAAGCGAGCCTCGCCTGCTTCTGATCTGAATTTCAAGCCATTCTCATCAACAGACCGATCAAAAATATTCAGCGAGTTTGGACGACTGATCTTACGCCCGTTTTTAGCGGTGAACTCAGAAATCTTGACGTTGCCCGTGTGCCCCCATAGCTCGCTTTCATACTTTTTGGACTGCACGATTTGCTTGTTCAACAGATTGTACAGGTCTTCACCAATTTTTACGGCGTTTGACCCCTCGGCCAAAATGTCAGTGCCCTCTTCAACGTCGCCCCGAACGCGTTTCTGTGCGCTCATGTACGTGTCTAACGCTTTTGCCATGTCGGCAGAAATGCTTTCTTCAAAGATACCCTGTTGAATCCGCGCTGCTGCAAGAATAGCTGCCGGTTCCCCTGTGCCGATTAAGGTCTCGATAGCATTTTTAGCGTTAGCCAAGAGCTGTTCTTTACCTTTAGCTGCGCTTACGCCGAGCTCCCTGTTTCGTTTTGACAAGGAGGTTTCAATATTTTCTAGTGTGTTTTGCAGAGGCAAATCGTAGAGTTTAGCTGCCACGGAGGGGGTCTCTAAAATCATATTGCCGTCTTCATCGTAACGCCGAGGCTGGTTAAGCAACCCTTGAATCAAAACCTCTAGCTGTTGAGGTCCCTCGTATTCGTCTGAGGCTTTTATGGCTGCGGTAAGACGTTCTGCACTCTCTTTAGTCAGCTTGGACTCTAGAATCCCCGACTGTTCGCCAGACCTCCAATTACGGAGGGCTGTTCTAATCTTCCCTACGGCGGCAGGGCCAGAATCAACTAAAATCTGAGCGGGAATCGGAACAACTGCTGATCCCAAAATTTCTCCAATAAGCCGAGAGCCCGGATCATACGGGTCTAAATTTTGTGCCACGGCAGCGCCTACACCACCCCCGGCAGCAGCGCCTGCTTCTATCAAGCTAAAACGAATAGGTTTTTCCCGCGCCGCCTGTAGCGAGCCCGCCACCCCCTTTTCAATGGCCGCTGCGGCTCTTGATCCAATCGGACCTTTTGTTGGGTCAAACAAAAGCCCAGACGGGTTAAACTTCTTAAAGCCAATCCCAGTTGCCTTTTGAACCCCTTCAGGGATCGCAAGCCCAGCGCCCTGTCCAAAAATCCTGCCTCGGGTCGCCAGCTTCTCTCCCGCTTCTTGTGCCGCTTTAAAAGCTTTCTCAGACAAACCAGCATTCTTTGCGGTAAATTCTGCGGCGTCATCTAAACTGGCCGCGAATCGACCACTGGCTACGTCCTTGAAATTATCTAAAAACTGAACACTTTTTGGCACAGTTGGTGTTTTAGAGGCCAAGGTCCACGGTGCGTGAAGCATGGACAATCCTAATGTGGTGGTTTCGCCCCAGTTACGCGCTCCCTGCAAAGATGGAAGAGTCGGATCCTGCTCGCCAATAAGAGCCTTCTCTGTCTCTTCTGCGGCAAAAGCAGCCGAAATCGCACCAATAACTCCGCCGCCAAGAAGCACAACGCCTTTTGCTGCCAAGCCCGGAAGCCCGGCAGGCGGGATCATGTTTGCTACGGGAGCGGCAAGTTTTACGCCCGCACTAAATCCTAGTCCTCCAGCGATAGCCTCGGGAGCCTCTCTAGCCATGCCGGAAGTAAATGCTCGAAAACGCTCGCCCTCTGGAGCTTCCGGGTCATATTTGCCGTAGTCCTCAACATTGGTAAACAATGTCAAGATTTCTTCGTCGTCCAGCATACGGTCTTCGGGGGCGGCATCTTTATAGTTTGGCAAGAGATCTAAAATGGGTGCAGTGCCGTCTTTTAGACCGTCATAGGTAACTCGGTCTTGACCAATTTTTTCTTGAGCAAACGTGACAATTCCTCGCGTGGTGTCGGTGAGACCACGTTCGCGTATCAAACCTTGAAACTCGTCATTTGAAAAAGAAAGAAGCGGTTCAGTCATTACTCGTCCTCATCTCCCGCTAATTCTTTGATGATTCTAAAGGTTTCATTAGCATCTCCCCCGCCAGTGCGAGCTGTATTCCTGCCGCCGCTGCCACCTCTGGATACTTTAGATCCACCCCCAAGGTAAGTGTTGTAGTTTTGCTCCAACGTGATGACATCTTTAAGAAGGCTTCTCAAACGCAGTGCGGTGCGACGATCTTTCGTAACAATGTTGTCGTCATACATGCCCCGAGATTCTGGGAAGTATTCGGGATCTGTCGAGGCGTAGCTCGTAAAGGCCCTCTGAAGAAGTGCTCGCATACCACGCAGAGTGCTTAAAGCTGTTTCGTCAGTTTTAAACAAACCCGGAGCAAATCCTGCGGTTAGCTCACGCATGGCATCTTGATCATTTTTAAGAACGCGGTCGTCACTCATGTTGTTGATAGCCCGAAGCAATTCTTCACGCAGGGACATGATGTCCCGATCTGCGCGTGTAAGCTCTTTACCTTCTTCACTCATAGGCCCGGTCAGACCAGTTTCACGGAATGTTTCAGTGAAGTAATTAGAGATTCTCTGAGTTAATTCTCCAATCCCCGTAGCGCGTTCATACTGAATGCTTGGGTCTATAACAGTGTTTGGAATTTTCTCCCAAGAGCTAGAAGATAAATCCAATTCGCCCTCCGGGGTGAACAGGCTCTGTTTGAACTCTGTGGAATTTACATCCACAGGGCCGTCATCCGTTACGGTATCATCTTTGGACTTGGGCATTGAAACACCCGGAATTGTGGGCGTTACAAAACCACCCGCTTTTCTGGTCTTCAGAGCTTCCTGAATGGCTGGGGCAAGCTGCGGCGTTGGGTTCTTTACGTAGCTGCTACCTGTCCACGTGTAAGACGGCTTGGCATATTCGATAAGAGTTTGCTCAAACAGAGCAGTGTCGTCGCCCAGCGTACCTGACGCATATGCTTCAAGGCGCTCCTTGTCCGTGAGATACGTCAGTTGCGCTGTCTTGGCCTTGCTTCCTAGTTTAGTCGCGTTTTCTGCGGCCTCTGCTACTGCCAACATGCCCAGCTTATATTGCTCGTCCAGAGCTTGTGCTGCCAGACCGAGGTTAAGCTTCTCTAGATTTATGTCCATGCCACGTTCAGCCAACGCATTTTCGATGTCGCGCTGAGATTGAGCAATAGCCCGGTCAATGTCGCTTTGATCAGATGTAAATTTCTGCATCTCCTCCTGCATAAGCTGGCGGAAAGTTTGATCACTAAGTTGCAGATTTTCTTTTTGTGCTCGATCAAGTGCCGCCTGCGCTGCGGTGAACGCTTGTGTGCGCTCCTGAGCCGTCGCGGACAAGGCTGCATTATGATCTGCCAAGGCGATATTTTGCTCCTGACCAATACCCATACGTTCAATCTGATACGCCTGTTGAACACCGGCCAGATCGAGTTGATTCTCCAGATCCACGCCTTTTTCTTGTATGCGTAACTGGCTTTTAACCGTTTCAAGCTCTTTGCTAATGGCTGCGGCTTGAGCCTGTAAATCAGTGCGGCTTTTAAAATCAATCTGGCCTTGAAGAACAGCCAAGGCTTTCTGACCTTCTTGTTGCACAAGAAGAAGTTCTTCTTTTTTCGTCGCGTTATACTCGTCACGAGTAATCTGATTGGTGTTGCGAAGGTTCTCCAAATCAATAGCGTAGCCCTGACCAACCTCCGCCAGCTTGAGCTTGTTCGCCAACCCAAGGTTAGCTAACGCGGTCTGCGTCTTTAGGCCAAGCTTGTCTTTGAGTTCAATTTGAGCAATCGCACCAGCCTGCCGCGCCTCTTCTTGTGCTAATTCTGCCGCAGCCTTTTGTTCTGCGGCCAAGGCAGTTTCCGCAGACCCGAGAGCCGCGAGCTGTAGACCTTGACGCTCTTTGTCAATCGCCTTCTTTGCCTCAAACTGCTGCTGAGCACGTGCGCCAATGGTCGGGAACAGCTTGGTTTGTTGCGCCGCCATAGCCAAACGCTCCGCAGGAGATAACCCGGCTCTTTCTCCTTGCATAGGGGCAGCAAAAGCAAGACCGGTGTTCGCAAGATCAAACAGCATCTGAGCTTGTGTAAGCTCTTTTTGCTCCCGCAAACGTCCTTCGGGGTCCCCCAAAAGGTTTTCACGAGCAGCGTACCGCTCTCTTGCAAGCTCCCCCAAACGACCGGGAGTGGTTGCAAAAGGATCGCCACCCAACTGCATCATTTTGACCGGCTGGTTGTCGCCTCGGCGGACCAGCCCGCCATCCTTAAAATTTGCGGGTGGGGGCCCTCCCATGGGCTCCGGCGATGCGACATTCTCCATGATGCCCTGCGCCATCGGGCCTTGCATCGGCTGCTGCATTTCCTGCTGCGCCAACTCACCAATACCCTGATCTACGGCAGCAATCTGCATGACCGGCTGCACAAGAGCCAGAACCGATTCTGGTGTCTGCATGGCGTCTTCTGGGCCGACCACGCCTGCGAGTTCCTCGCGGCGCTCGCCCATGGTGGCATCGTCACCGCGAACCATGTTCATCATCTGCTCGTAGTCTTGAGCACCCTCAAGGTCACCTGTGGTCTGGCTTGCCGCTGTCAGCATCTGATCGACAACCTGCGGGTCAAGCTGTTCCGCGGCAGGCGGCGGCATCATGCCCGCAATGCCGCCCTCTTGCTTGAACTCTACACCACGAGCAAGCAGGATGTCTGCCTGAGTAATCTTGCCGTCGTTGTTTTTGTCCGGGAACGCCGCCCCACCATTGCGGAACATCTGGCGGCTAAGTACACCTCGATTCATCATCCGAAAAGCCCCGCTTTCTGTGCGCCAGCCGCTGCGGATAGACCCGCAATGCCCAGACCGGCATATTGTTGGAAGGGCGATACAGATGGATCCGCAGAAGTGCTTACTGTCTGCGAACCGGACGGAACCCCTCTAAAAATATCTGAAAGATAAGATATGCGCTGCTCTGGCTCATATAGTTGTGCCAACTGCGTCTGACGGGTAGCATCCAAGCCCGCCTGATTATACATACGCTCCAGCTCTCCAAGATCAAACATGAACCGCGTTTGATCTTGACCTAGCCGCTGATCCATCGCGCCCAAGGATGCAATCCCTTGGCCCATAGCAGCTTCTCTGCCTAGCTGGCGCTCTGCCATGCCCGCAGCGTTTGTGAAGTTTTCTGCCGCAGCGCGGACTAAAGCATCCGCTCTTCCTTGCTCAACCTTCCCCCGAAGAAGTTGGCCTCTATCCCCAAAAGCAGCGGCCCCACCACCTTCAATAACATTTGCAAGACCCTGTTGAGCTTGTCGCTCATCATAAGCCCGCATAATTTCTTTCTGAATCGCGTCTTGGAACGGATTCATATACTCAGATATTTCATCTTGAGTAAGTTTCCGACCTGCACCCGTTATTGCAGCATCTGCACGGTCCAAATAGTCCTGATACGCTCCGATGCCGGTCCCCGCCCGGTTGAGCGCGGCCAACTGTAGGTCGGTCATACCGGCCACTTCAAAGCCGGGCAGTTCTTTATCCTGCTCGGAGAGCCCCTTCGCTCGCTCCATAAGACCTAAGATGTAGGCTTCAAATTCGGGCGCTGATCTTTGAATAATAGTATCTGTAGCCATTACGCCATCGCCCTTCCTTTAGCCTCAAGACCGCGCATCATATCGTACATCTTGCGAATGCCTTGCTCATTATCGCCGTTGCCGAGGCCCTTGACGGCATCGGTGGTCATCACAAATTCACCCGGCATTAGCATGGCTCTGACGCTGTCCTCATCTGGAACACCCTCATCGGGCATGATGCCGCCCGTGCGGCGGGGGAATATCTCACCGCCTTCAGCATAACCAGAGAAGAGAGGGCCTAAAGAACCCAAGCCTGATAAACCTAAATTAGAGAAAAGGGGACTGCTAGGTTGATTGCGTCTTTCTTGAAGAAGGGCTTGAAGCTCTTCTTTCCTAAGTGCCTGATCTCGTTCCGCTTGCATCCTCTCCGCATCAGTTAGCTGACTTTCCATGGGGCGACCTTGCTGATCCATGCCATCGCCGTCAGGGTCCATGGGCATGTAGGATGGAGTTGGCATGCCAAGCAATGCGCTGTCGTTTAACGATAGCTTTCTGTCATCTCCTAAAGGATTGATTGCAACAGAAGGCTGCGGAGTCCTTAGCATCTGATCAAAAGCGGGGTTAAAGTCATTTGGCCTTGTGCCAAAACTAGGGCCACTTGGGTTTGGTGGAGTAGGAGGAACAGGAGCCGCAGTGATCGGCGCAGGCATTGAAGAAACAGCCGTTCCACCGCCACCAAACAAAGGACCAGATGGCGCAGTAGCCGCCGGGGGCGCGATAGGAGGCAGTGTCGGCGCAGCAGTAGCCGTGCTGCTCGGGCCCTGCCCGCCATACATCATCTGATTTAAGTTGCCGACCACATCTTCAGAATACTCTGCGAGGCCACGCAACCCGCCTACAACACCGCCTTCCGCAGCTTGCATGACGGGGACTCGTCTAGCCGGGGGTGGTACAAATGGGTTGTAATCCGGAAGATATCTCAACCGCTCTGCCGGTGATCCATACTTCTCTGGGTTTTGAGCTAGGAGGTCAGCGCCCGTATCATACTCCACCTCTTCTACCTCGGGAGCGTCAAAGAAGCCTGCGGACCCCGCTGCGAGACCGGCCAAAGCAAGACTTGGCCCGAAACGACGGATGAAGCCCGGGGACTGTTTTGCGGCCATTTCTTGTGCAATTTTAAACTGCGTTTCAGTAGCTGTAGCCGGGTCAATCCCCATTTGTTGCAGCGCGTCTATGGCTGTGACCTTATCCGGCATTATGGTCTGTTTTATAGATTCGAGGGCCGTGACCCCTGAGCCTGTTTGAGGGCTTGCCGTATCCATGGCAGTTAAACCGCCCTCATACTCAACATTAGGTGCAGAGGAAGGTGCTTGCGAAGCAGTCACGGGGTTATAGTCACCAAAGAAGCCGCCGTCCCCGGAGAGGGTCTGACCAAAACGTCCCGCAGGGTCAGCGAACTCTGCGCTTATATTCCCGCCAAAGGAACCGGTGTCTCCGGTAAATCCTTTAAACAAAGCACCTGTACCGCCTGCGATAACAGCGTTTTTCAAAGCGTCTTCTGCGCTGCCGCCCTGCATTAAAGTTCCAATGCCTGAACCCAATGCTGATCCATACACAGCACCAAGGGGTGTGCTTGCCAAAACAAGGGGTAGGACAACCGGCGCGACTTTTTTCAAAACCTTGCCGACGCTGCCGACAGCCTTCTTTACGCCTTTTACGATCTTGCTCAAAAAGAACTCAGGCAGGCCCGTCTCAGGGTTCAAACTGTTAGCCGAAGAGCCCACGACATACCGCTCAGGATCCTCGACGCCCTGCTCCCGAAGGTGCGAAAAGATAGACTCTTTAAGTTCAGGACTTTGTTCGATCAGGGCCCGCGGCACGACGATCTCGCCACTTTCAACGTGCACGATGCGATCATCGCCAAAACGACCGTAAGAGGCCATTCTCTTGGCGACATCACCAAAAGCTGCAACCCCTTCAGAACCAAAGGCTTTTTGCGCCTCTTCCTGCTCAATTACAGCGATATCTTCGTCGGACATGTAAAAATCAGCGATACCGCCTGACGGTACACTGAGCATGTCTTGTTTCTGAGCAGATTGTCCCATGGCCGAATCTTACCTTACTTTTTATTAAGTAACAATCTTCACTGTTCCACTGTCGTTGAACAAGGCTCCGGTTTCCAAACCCGCGGAGCTGGTGGGCAAGTTAGTCAAAGTTATAGCTGTTCCACGAATTTTCCCCGGAGTTCTTTCTTGGGAGATAAAAACTTCCAAGGCTCGAACCAGATCCTGCATATATGCCGAATCGTACTCTTCGGGGGCCTCTGGAAGTCTTGGAGCGGGAACTTCAATCTGCGCCATTACCGTCTCCCGTCAGGCCGCAAGTCTACCCTTGGGCTTCCTAGTTTCCATTTAGTGCCGAGAGCCGTGCTCTCCACACGTAAAGCAAAAGACCGGCCCCTTGACCGCACGTGTAATTGTTCCGTGTAAGTTTCAACCGGGGCGCTAGCTGTTTGCACCGTGGTGCCTGACGAAGTGTCGCTAAAATCCGCTCCGGGGAAGCGCCTTGATTTTATGGTAAACACAGCTTGTGGGGCACTTAACGAGGTAGAGCCGGTAAAAGTTAAATCAGGGACTATCCGTCGAATAAAGGAAAACTGGTCCCCGTCCCCTATGTCTATGCCCGCAGACTCAATAAAGGCGGTCATCGCGGAGCCGTCATCATCAAAACCGAGCTCATGGTTGTAGAGATATTGACTGCCCGCAGCTATTGGGAAGGACCGTGTGCCGCGGTCCAACCACGCCGTTCTAACTAAAGTACCAAAGTACCAAACTTTCTCGCCATAGTTGTACACAACATAACGATCGTTGTCCGTAGAAGACGCGGATGGATAGAACCAAAATACCTCAGAAAACTCAGAGTTTACTCCTGAGACAATTTTATCTGCTTGTGAAGTGTTGAAATCGCCGAAAACTTTTTCTTTCACCGTACAGGGCAGTTGTTGAGTGCGACCTGCATACACGTAAAAGTTGTCGATACCCATCCAGAACACAACATCTTCTGTAGACGCCGCAGCTTGAGGCCCCGCTATGGTTATGTTTGAAGCTAGCTGAGACAGGCCAAAAACAAAATCCCCGCCGATAAATCGCATAGAAAATAAAGCGGTGTCCGTGTAAACCAGTATTTCTCTTTTTGTTTCTACCGCTTGAACAAAAGTAGAGCCCGCGCCAAGCCTGAGACTACCCGCGGTATTTGTAGTGTCTGGAAACCACAAGGTTGCGCTTTCTTGAGTAGAAAACCGGATTAAAAGGGGGTCTTGTACTCCATCACCTTGAGTATCACTAGACCCGCCTTTGGAGTCACACCCAAAAGCGATTACATGACGGTCCTGATCAGAAACAAGTATTTGTTTTGCTACTCTGGGGACACTACGAGAACCACTTCCGCCAAATGCACTAAGTTCCACCGCTCGACTAGACAAATTGGTAGAACGGTCCCAATAGAAGATATTGCTGTCCCGCGCATTGATCAGCAGGTCTTCACCAAAGTTGTCATGTGACCACAGACGTATCTGTGTCGTGGTTGTCAGGCCACCAGATGCCGCATCACCCCAGCCAAAATAGTCGTTAGCTGCACTCGCGTTGCCCTCAATCAAAGTTACAGTAGCACCATTAGCATGTGTAGCAGCGTCTGTTCCTGACTGAGCGCGTGTTACTGTGAGATCATTAGTGGCTACGTTCGTTACTTTCAGTATTTCATCGTCAATCAGGATCAGATCATTGGTGGCAATGCCTGTACCGCTGGTCACAGTAAGTGTTGTGTCAGAGGCAGAGAACGTGCCGCCTTCATTAATTGTTGTCTCTAGTGCGCCTGCCGCCACACCGCCGTACAGACCTGCGCCCCAGCCCGTACCGCCAACCGTTGAGTCCAGACCGACGTTGATTTGATATGCGCCGACAACGCTAGAACCACCATTGTTTGTATCGTTAGAATCAGCCGCCACACTAGAAGTAATCGTATAAGTATTGGCGTTGATAACGCTGACGATCTGATGTTCTGCATTCAAAATTGTGGCAGTGATCAACCCACCCAGAGACGCCGCGCCGGAAAACGTAACAAAGTCTCCTTCGACAG
>Ga0209348_1000692_pt1 | contig 17003 bp, 2 predicted proteins | sample ETNvirenome_2_30_FD_184065 | JGI IMG/M metagenome (GOLD analysis project Ga0209348, IMG submission 184065) | Marine viral communities from the Pacific Ocean - ETNP_2_30 (SPAdes) (version 2) | ecosystem: Environmental > Aquatic > Marine > Oceanic | place: Pacific Ocean | collected 2013-06-22 | reverse complement strand
CGAAGTCATCGAAGTAAGGAGCTATATTGAGATTTGTATTCTGTGCCATTTAGAATTCAATTACTACTTTTAGCTCTTCGTTTTGGTCTGCCGAACGAGTGATCGGGATCCTATTATCTAGGTACAAAATTTCACCTGAGTTTAACTCTATCTCTTGGTTAGCATAACCGTTGACGAATGCCAAACCTAATTCATATACAGATACACCAATTTGTATCTGAGTCACTGGAACAGTAACAGTTCCTATTGAATCATCAGGGGTTGCAGTATATGAGTTTACAGATCCAGTAACTTGATATTGTCCAGAAAACGGTATTATTTCACCGTTTACAGTTCCATCAGTAGAATCTTGATAATACTTCAATACTTTAGTTGTTGAATCGTATGATACAACTAATCCTTTTGCATTAGTGGTTGCTTGAGTAATAGTTTCGCCAGGTGAAAAACTACCACTAGGTGATCCAGAACCTGATTGTGGAAATATCAATGCTTTCACAGCAGATCTAGTATTCTGACTACAAACAGTTGTAGTATTGTAATCAGTAGGGTTTAATACAAGACCAACTCTTCTATAAGTCAAGTCATTAGGAAAGTCAACAAATGCACTAGTAGTTTCTAACTTACTAGCAAACATCAAACGATATGCACCCAATTCTCTAACTGAATCAAAACCATGTCCACCATTAGGAGGTAGAACAACATCAAGATCAGCATTTTGTCCAGCTCCAATATTAGGAATAAGACTAACATCAATAGATGCAAAACTATACTTAGATCCTGCTTGTGTCACTGTGACAGAAGATATAGAACCAGATACTACAATTACTGTGCACAATGCCTGTGTGCCACCATTAATTGCATAATCACCACGAATAGGAACGTTTGTAAATGTTCCGTTATTATAACCAGAACCTGCATTCTCAATAACAACTGTATCGACAGATCCTGCACTAGCAGCAGATTGCACTAGTGAGTTTGATAATACTGGAATAAACTCTGTGGTAACAAACTTTAGAATATTATCTGCATCAATAGTGTAGAGGTATTTCCATCTATATGAATATACTCCAGCTGAATCTGCTGTTTCAATAATAGTTGTTGATGTTCCTGTTGGTTCTACCAAAGAGGGGCGTCCTCTTGGAAACTCAGGAGTTTGACCATTATAAAGACACTTGTAGACATTGAAGTCTGAGTTCATAACATAGAAGTTACTGTCATACAGTCTAGAAGAACCGTTTGCAGTAGTCTTTGTTGGTGCATAATCAGGTTTATACATTGAATATGTACGTCCTACTCCACCAGTTGTTTTTGTAGGATCTACCCAATCAACTCTTGGAACTACCAATGCTGTATCGGATATATCAACACGCTTAAATGCAACAGAGTCACCGTAAGAAGTTCTCGCATACTCGAAACTATCAAGAGGCTCTCCTGTGGGTGGAACATCTGTACTACCCCAAGTTTTTGCTCTACCCACAAACATATACACCTTATTAGATGCTTGTAAGGTATCTCTAAAGCTTTCTGCAGCGTATATTCTAAAATTGTCTGTAACTAATGCCATTGCAATAATATAAGCTTTATTGGTTATTTATAACGATCTCAGACGAACTTCTGGAAGGAGACTTACGTTTCCAGTAATTGTCGCAGGATATCCTGTATCCATGTAAGTAGATGAATAAGGGGTTATTGTGGTTTCATTAGGATGGGGATTTTTATTACGCAATTCGTTTGGAATTTCAATACTAAAAGATGTTGCTGATATTACAGTTACATCATATAATCCGTCTGGTGGAAGATAGGTAAGATAGTCGTGTGTAGGATCAGCAGGATTATTATCTATTTGATCAACATTTGTTCCAGAGGTGAAATCCAAGTATCCTCTATTCTCACCTGTGGTAAAATTATGATTACCAGAAAGTGTTATTGTAACACTTCTAGAATTTTGACTCACTGAGTAAGTTCCTGTAAGAATATTATGTTCTGCAGCAGTTGTTCCCTCATATCCTCTACCACCTGTTGCGACTGTAAGAGTGTTAGAAGATGTATTGGTAGATCCGTACAATATCCTTTCTACATTCCATCTAGGAGGAGTCAAACTCGTATCATAGAATGGAATCAATACTTCAGCTTCATCTGGGAATCCATATTGTTGAGAGGTGTTGAAGTATACATTTTTAAGATTGATAGTAGTTCCAGATTGTGAAAGTGATTGTGTTAGATATGATGTTCCAAGAACTGAAGAGTTAGACAATATTCTATCTCTTTGTTTTCTTTCTAATGCAATTGGATGAACAGCAAGAACGTTAGGTGCACTTGTATATCCAGAACCACCTTTGAGATTTATGACAGATAAGACTTTACCACTTCCAATTTCAACTGTAGTCTCAGCAGATGCACCTTCTCCTCCACCACCTGTAAATAACAATATTGGAGGAACTTCATAATTTTGTCCTTGATCATTAATTATTACTTGTGTCACTGAACCACCTGTCACAACAGCAGTGAACTCTGCAACACTTGGTCTTAGTCCTGTAAATTCGTAACTATCAATAGTAGTCGAACTTGAGACAGTTGCGACAAGACGATCAGAACCCTCACTAGAAATTTGAACTCTATCGCCAGGATCTATAGAGTTAAATGTATTACTTACTAGTACATCTGCATTACTACCTGTGTATATGAAGAGTGTGCAATCTGATCCTGCCCTAGGTGCTTCGCTAAACTCAATAATAGAACCAGTTAATGTATATGCAACGCCAGGTTCCTGATAAACACCATTTAAGAATATAAGCAAGTTATTCTGTGCTTCAACTGCTGTGTTATCACTTTCTAGAGAGAATGGTTCAGTATTCTGCTTCATAGTAAATGTTTTCTTATTATTATCAAAGAAAGGTTCAATTTGATCTAATTGTGTTAATTTACCAAAGTAGAAACCATAGAAATCCATGCCCGCAAGAGGTGGTTCAGTAAATGTAATTGAACTACCTGTATATGTGTATGCGTTAGTATTTCCTTTAATCTGCAACGTGCTATTTAAGAATATCAAGAAATTATCACTAGCGGGCAACACTTGTGTAGATCCACCATTCAATGTTGTAAATGATGTATCAACTCCATCAAATGTTACACTATCAACCTCAACTTGGAAGTATGGTGAAGATGTGGATTCAGTTTTAGTAATACCTGTTAGGTTACCAGTATTAGTTCCAACATTTACTGTGATCGTTGTTCCTGTAACCGCAGTAATAGCAATTGCTGTATTATATGCAGGATCGCTTGCTCTTGGGTAAGTTTTCTGAGATCTGTTTCCATCGTTAGAACATGTAAAGACTAATGAGTTAGCAGTGATTGTTACTGTGTCACTTGTTGTAAGTGAGTGAGATCCAATCTCCATTTCCATAAGACCTGTTGTATTGTCATAGGTTGTTGGAGCAACAGCAGTGAAAGGTCCGCTACCACCACCAGTAACAGTAATGTTACCAGTTGTATTTGAATTAACAAATGTATGAGCACCAGTTCCCACTGCCTGTGTAACAACACCCCATAAAGATCTGATGGTAGATTCCACATCTTGACAAGAAGCAGTTGAGTATTTCCAATAAGTTTCTCCTGCATCGACATAAGAGGGATTACCATAAGATGCTTGGCCAGTAGATGGATTAATGGTGAGAGGATTCACTAATCCATCAGGATCCTCATAATTAGTTTGGAAATTTGAAGAACTAACAGACTCAACACCAGTAACAGTAGCCTTTATAATTTTACTCTCATCTACATCTATGTTCTGAGATTCTCCCGCATTTAAAGTAGCATCCATCATATAAATTACATCACCAACCTCATAACCATCTCCTTTCAAATCATCATTAGAACCAGGAGGATAAGCAACAATGTTAGTAATCGCACCACCACTAATTGTTACATTGAACGCAGCTCCATATCCTACCCCTATACTTCCATCGGAGTGTCTAACATAATCTCTATTACTATATGAATACCATGTTCCATCATTGTAAGTGCCACTGCCACTAAAGTTTCCTATAGAAGTGACTCTACCTTTAGGTCGATAGTCATTATCATCATCATCAACACTGATTGAGTGATCAAAAAACTGATTTTGGTTTACAGGTCCTTTCTGTCCATAACCACCATCACCACTACCTGTATAATTAGTGTTTCCATTATTTTGTCCTTCTGATACCCAGAGAGTTGAATCGGAAGTCCAGTTACCATTAATCCATGGTATACTATTAGAAATAGTTCTGGCAGGACGGTTACGCATTACTTCAACACATAACTCTTTAGCATTATTGAATACCTGTACAGATTGTCCTTCTTCACCTTGTAAATGAACTGTGTCAACATAAAGTTTAGCAGCATCGTAGGTTTTATCGTTTCCACCAAATTCCACATTAGAAGCAACTGCATCTATTAGTAACTTCGTATCACGAATACACTTATCACGATATAGACCGTAAGAAAAACTATTATTTGCACCATCTAATGCCATCATAGAATATGCGGTTCTAGCAATTCTATCAGCATTATTTCTCATGAGTCTTGCAGCGTCTGCAACTCTACTAAGTCTGTAATTACCATACGCTACTACTGCCCTTTCAATACAATTGTTATCAGCACTAACAAATGCATGAGCACTAGCAGAAATTGCATCAGCGTCAGCTCTTACAAAACGATGTTCACTATTTCTGGCAGGGAATCCTGCACCGCCAACAAACACTGTAATAGTAGTTGCAGTTCTTTTTATAATTGGTATCCATGTGTTTGCAGTTCCTTCTGGGTATATACCGTCTGCAGTATCACCACTATTATCATATAGATCTCCTGGATCAAGTTGACGAGGGTATGTTTTTTCAGTTTGGAAATTATCACCATTATAATCGCAAGTAAATACTAAACTATCTTGTTTAATTTTAATATAATCTCCTACTTGTAAATTGTGAGCACCAATTTCCAAATCCATATTACCCTCTTCCCAATTACCATTAGGAGGTTGGTTTGCAGTTCCAGATCCACCTGGATAATATACTGTTCCAGTTGTAGGTTGATATGTTTGGTAAATCTCGTCTGTAGCACCTACAAAAACTGCGAACTGATCATTGTTTCTGCTATCAATTGTTAACCATGCAGCTTCTGCAGGATCACCAACTCTAGGATAAGTATGCTCTGTAGAATTATCATCTTTAATACATGTAAATTTTAATGAATCAGTTGCAAGTTTAATTCTATCACCCTTTCTAAATGGATGACCAGCTAAGGTAAAGATTACTCGACCATTATGCGGTGTATAATGGGCAGATGTCGGTGTAAATTGATATGTTGAAAGTCCTTCCCATGTATGTGTATCAGTGTTTGTTGGAGTTGTTCCATTTAATGCATTGACAGTAATAGTGCTAGTAGACACTGCTTCAACTGGCACATCTCTCTGTCTTCCTCTTGTTCCAATTGGATCAGTTTCACGTGGATATGCTTTGGTGACTGCACCCCCACCACCAAATGTACAACTAAACTGCAATGACTCGTTTGCAATTCTAACTGTAGAACGTGCAAATTTAACGCTATTCGGTGCTGCTGTTACGTATGTGTGAGCGTCAGTATTGGTAGATGGGAAAACATTTAAAACTTGAACTGTGAATGTATTTGTAGTGCAATCAAGTGCTAGTACCCATTTACCACTAATATAGTCTGTAGAACGAGGATATGATTCATTACCACCACCATTGTAACCGCAACTGAATGTAATCGCACCATCTGCAAACTTGACTTGATCTCCATTTTTAAGTCCATGGTTAGCAATAGTTACAACCATCAAACCAGTTTGAGGATCATATGTTGCACCTGTAGGTGTATGAGTAGTAGCCGCTGTTAGACCATGACCAGAACCTATCGTCAATTCCATATCACCTGTTGATGGGTCGTATGTTCCGTTTGTGGGTAAGAATTGTTTTACTAACTGTTCACCAACAACAGGATTTGTAATTCCTAGTACATCTGTATCATTGTATCCATTACCCGCATTAACAAGTGTAACATTTGATACACTACTATTTGTAACTGTAATATCAGCAGTAGCACCAACCCCACTACCAAGATTGTTTTTGAGTGGAACTGCACTATATGTTCCATCGCTATACCCTGTTCCACCTATAAGTGCACCAAAGGTTTTTAACTCATCTCCAATCTGATCTAGTACAAATGAACCAGTGTAACTAGAACGATCATAATACATCACAATAATTTTACTATCTGATAGAGGTGGTGTAACAAATGTTACAATATTATTAGTAAATGTATAAGTTGCAGGATTTGCAATAAGACCATTGATAGAAATTAGTAATTGTGCTTTAGATGGAGTCTTATTAATTTTAGTTCCAAGTTCAATGCCATCGCATCTTAATAAGAATGAGTCGTTAGTTCCATCTACTTTACAATTAACACTATGACTAACTCCAGAACCTTGTGATGTTAAATTTATAGCACTGCCAGTTTGGGTTTCTGATAGTTGAATTGTATTAGCATCAACATACTTAACATAATATGATCCAGAATTAGTAAGTCCACCTATAGGAATTGAATACCTATTGTTTGGATAGTTTCCAACATCAATAGTTGGTAATGGGTCACTTGGAGTGGAAATTACATTTGTAACAATTCCTGCCAATACATTAATAGCACTCTTAACATCTGCACATCCACCAAAATCATTGGTAATACTAAGATCTGTCTTTGGAACAACATTTGTATAAGTTCCAATTGGTAGACTATTAGTAACTGCTAGTAAACATAAATCTCTTGCTTTGTTAAACGCATATATTGTCTCTGCTTCTTCACCACCAACATGCTGTATTCCTGTTCCAGTAGTATATGTCTCTGCAGCATCTACAGTAAAGTAATTACCACCATACTTAAGATCGTTAGTCCATGATATAACTACAAGTCTTGTATCTCTCGCACACTTTACTGAATCGTAAGTTAATGTAGGATATTGTGTGTTCAAGAAACCGATTGTTTCTTCTACAATGTAATCAATATTATTGACAATTAAATCTCTAGCATCTAAGAATCTATCTCCACCAGATAAGTATGTTACGAGTTGTCCCTCAACAAGACCATGACTAGGAATTGTAATTCTATCTGTATTTCCATCTACAATAGTAGAACTAGATCCATCAAATGTAAGTGTTCTATCACTAAAATCATCAATCTTATATGAGATACATGATAAGATCTTTTGTACGTCTAATAACTGTTTTCCGTAGACAGAAACCTCTGTAGGAACTAGTGCACTGTAATCTGGTTTTGATAATGCAAAGTTATTGATTGTTGCCAACTTACCAGTTGATTTGGCAGATGGTTTTGGTGTAATAAATGTAGTTCCGTTAAATGTAGTCTCAAGAGTGTTTGTATTACTTGTCCACCAATCAAATTGACTACTTGGGTTGAGGTTAGCACTAGATCTAGGTCTGTATGCCTTACTGACACTTTGTAGTAACACTTGTGTGCCAACTACTTTAAATCCTGCAGGGTGTGCAGCAAACTTAAGTGGATTCTTCCATTCGGTAATGTTTATTGGTGATGAAATATCATATGAGAATTCTTGGAATCTATCACTATCATATACACGCTGTTCATTGACATCTAAGAATCCAGTTGTCCTTTCCCAATTTGATGCACTAGTGCTGATTGGTGATACAATAAATTCTGCATCTGCTCTATCAAATGCATGTATCTGACCAAATGCTGCTGTCTCTTCACCAAATACAGGTTGACCAACTACAAACTCACCTTCTACAAGTTCCACACTTACAACTCTACCACTAGGATCCCAGTCCTTAATAAATCCGTATGCTGTATATGAAGAAGTAGAAGCACCTTGATATATTCTCTCTCCAATAGAGAACTGTGCTGGCTTCATATAAGCAATAATGTTGTCACCTAAATCTGTAGTTTGAACAGAGAAGTATGCTTGTCCTGTTACTGGATCTCCTAATGCTACACTTGTAAATGCAATCGTAGTTTCAGTATTAGCATCAGCAAGAGATGCAGCAAGTTTAATTTGATTATCTGCTAGTCCATTTGCAGTTGTTCTTGCAACAGCATAGTAAGTAGTATTTGTCTGTAAAGGTGCAGGAAGAGTTCCTGATGTTTCCACTAATGTCAATGCAGTTCCTGTAGGAATCTTTGCATTATATGGGAAGTTTAATGTAGCACTAGAATTTAAAGGTGTAAAGTTATGTGTTACTCTTGCTTGTACTGTTGGTGCTGAAGTAAATCCTCTACCAGACTTAATAACTTCAACAGATTGTATAACCTCATTCAATACCACTGGTTCTAGAACAAATAATGAACCTTGACCACCTACAAGAAGAATATCTGGTTGTGCCACAAAATTCTGACCACCATTTACCACATCTAAGTAATCAATTGTCTGAGTTCTAATTAATTGTAAATTATACGTTGTGTTTAACTTAGGTTTAAGGGTTCTATCATGACTATAGTTAAACGTAATATTTTCTCCACCAATTTTTAGTATCTCTCCTAAGTCTGATGATTTGAGTAGTACAGATGCACCACTTCCAAGTTTCTGTTCTATGTTGATAATAGGTGCACTTTGATATTGCTGTCCTGCATTTACGACATTGATTGAAACTACACCTTCATTTAATATAATCGCATTTAAACTAGAGTTAATACCATTTCCACCTTGAGCAGTAATATTGGGTGCTGACAAATAACCAGATCCAGAGTTTGTTACTGTTATAGAATCTATTGATGCATTTAATAAGGTTTCTGTAGAAGCAGGACTTGCAAATGAGAGTGAAGTTATATTTAATATCAAATCATCTGTCCCATCAGATCCACCTAGATTAGCACCAGAGAATGTGACAGTCTTATCTTTAACATATGCAGTTCCACCGTCATTGATTACAATATTAAGAGTTCCGTCATTATTGACCTCTACATCTCCATTTGCATCTATTGTAATAGTAAGATCCAGTCCAGTTGGATTTGTCGCTATGTTAGTAGACTTCTGAGTAAGATTTGAATATGTCCCTGCTGCTAAATTACTTGTTTGGGTATTTACAGTCAATCCAGTCACAGATCCAAAATAAGGATCATCTAATATTACAGATGGTGCACTTCTATAATTTGATCCCCCACTATTGACCGTTACCTCACTTAACTTACCCGCACCAGATATTGAAATTCCAACTGTCGCTTGTGTTCCAGTTATAGAACCGATAGTAGCAACAGAGTTACCACCCGTATAAACTCTAGATCTAATATTAAATGACTGTGTGCCAGTTCCAGAATTGGTTATGGTTATAGCAGTTCCTGCTTCTGCAAGTTGTGGTGTTTCTGCTAATTTGACACGATCTGTTCCATCAGGGATAATATAATATGTTTGTCCCACTACCAATGGTTGTACAGGGTTAGTTCCTGCAGAAACATATTTGACTGGATCACCTGTTTTTGTATCGTGGGCAGCAAAAGCAAATGTATCTGCATTTGCTAAGGTGTCGATTTGTGATGGGTTAATATTATACTTTTTACCATCATTAAACATAATGTAACCTTTATTCGCAAGCACTACTGAACCTGGCCTTGTATTACGTAATGGTTGCAATCTTAGTGTTGAACTAATAGGATCCCAAGAAATAACTTTACCTCTTGCAGTTGTATCATCTTGAACTGCCTTACCAACGATAATCTCATCTTTTACAAAGTTACCTAATACATTCTCTAGAACGATATCTACAAAATCTGGCATTGTGACAAGAGCACCAGGTGGATTACCCGCACTATACCCTAGACCTTGGTTTGAAACAGATACATTTGATATACCACCAGAAATAGTTGCAATTGCTGTTGCACCAGAACCTGAGCGAGTAGACCCACTTAGTATAGGCAACGACTGATAGTTTCTACCGTTATCACCTATGGTTATAGTTGCTACACCTCCAGATGGGTAAATTGAATTAGTAGAGTATGATACACCTGTACTATACCCAGATTCAGGTGCTGCAGCAATTTGATATACTACACTAGTATCAGTCTTACTTGTTACAGTATGTGTTCCTAGTATTGGATCATTAATTATAGTAAAGTATCTACTATTAGTAACATCACTCTTGACACTAATAACATTACCCATAGCAAGGTGATTTGAACAAACATAGTATAGAATGTCTGGAGTATCTAAAGTAGGAGTAATCTCTATACTACGTGTAGTTGCTGTTGCAAATAAAGAAACATATTCTGAGTATACAACTGTATCACCATTAATTTTATATGTAACTCCTTTCTCATATCTGTTCGTGCCACCATATGCATCCTCACTCTGAGAGAAGTAAATGGGGTGTGTAGCATTTGTTATATCGTTCTGATTAAATGTATATGTAATACCACGAGACATTGTAACTGCAGGAGACTCAGTTACAGAACCATACTTATCACCAATAATGTAGAATCCGTTATTAGAACCATAATTGTACAGAGGATGAGAAGTTGTCTTAGCAGCAACAGAAACAGTAAATGTGTTTGGTGTAGTGATTATATGTTTTATATCGTGATAATAGAAAATGCCAGGCAAATCTCTCATTAAGATTGTTATTGATTCCTGTTCATTTGTAATTGCATTTCTAACCTCATCGGTAACGTTTTTGTATGTGAATACATCAGTGTTAGATGGATCTAGTGTAAAGCTTAGAACTTTTCCAGTATTACTTGCATCATTGGTGTCAAACACATAAGAATGACCATTGATAAGATTTAAGTTTGGTTCTTTAATGTATACGTCTGCGGGAGTGCTTCCTGCATTACCTGTTGTAACGTTTGCAGCAGAGGTTGTAGCATAATTCCTCTTAACAGTAAATCTATGAAGTGTGTCACTTCTGACAACAACATAGTTTGTCTTATTATAAGACGAAGGTGAGACACCTGAGATATTAACTATATCTCCTGCATTAAGTTGGTGTGCTGCATCTGCTCTACATTGAGTCTCTCTTACAACTTGTGTAAGTGTAATAGTAAATCCACTACCGCCTACTTTATTACCAATGTTGACATTATCTGCAGAAATTGTATCTCCAATATCAAAACCATATCCAAATTCTGTAATTGTTACAGATGTTACCGCATTACCAGAAACAACAATAGTTGCTTTTGCTGCCTTTCCGTCACCGTTAGTTGTTATTGGGACATCAGTGTATGTGCCATTCTCATAACTGGATCCACCAGTAATACTTGCCCAACCATCTTGGAATAGATTACCATCAGTACGTGTTCTTAGATACTTCCATGCTACACCTCCATCAGTTGAGGTTCCTGATGTATGTGTAGGTGTAGTTACACCAGAAGTTGCAGAAGGGAACTGAGCCTCATACACTCTATTTGCAACATAAACTATATCACCATACTCATATGCAGTTCCAGATGCCCAAGCTTCCGCAAGTTTCATACTTGTAAGGTCAAAATACTTAAAGTGATAGTTTCCGTTAATTAACTTAGTTGTAAGATTTCTACTAAAGGAATTATCTGTTGCAGAAACTGTAACACTATCTCCTACTTGTAAGAGATGTGGAGTGGAACAAACAAGTTGTCCTGCGTATATGTCAAATCCATTATCACTCGCTGCAGCAAATACGTTATTAAGTCCGCTTACTGTTACACCTTCTACTTGAGATACAACTGCACTTGCACCATCTCCTCCTGTTCCTGTGTTATCAAATAACAATCTATCATTAACCTTATAACCTTTACCGCCACCTTCTACAAGGTATTGATTAATATTCTGTGATGAGAATTTATTTGTAGATGATACAACTAAAGAATCCGCTTGTCCACCTCTAATGAATGGATAGTAACTATAGTATCCAATACCATCCTCAATGTATGTGAGCGTTTCACCTGTTTCCATCACAATAAGAGTTGTGCTGTCTTCTAATGAAAGGAAGAAGTCAACCTTATTGTCTAATTGCTTTCTCTTTGCGACGATGTTGTCAACACCAATATACGGAGCTCTGTAGCGAATTGCATCTTCTGTGAAGTTTTTCTGCAATCCATTACCATTCCAGTTTGTAGCATCTGCTTCTCCGTAGAACTGAGATCCTACAAAGTATGGGAATGCAGGGTTACCAGTTGTTCCTGTAATAGTTGTAAAGTAAGCATACACTCCGTTAGGATACTCTGGAGTAACGCAGAATCTACCATTATAACGGTCTAGATCGCCCAAACCTTCCACATACTCATAATCCTCTAGATATGTGCCTAGAGGGTCACTGAGACCGTTTAGAAGGGTTTCTCTGGATGTCTTTACTCTGTAACTACTTCTAATACGTTTGTACTGGTTAAATGGCAATTTATTCTCAGGATCCTGATAACCATAAGGTCCGTAGATAGGATGTCCGTCATACGCCCAACCAATAATCGGTGAGTGCACTGTAGGAGGTAACTCCGCTAGATCTCCACTAATACTATCCTTTAATAAGAATCTAAGTTGTTTAGGGTTATAAAGATATCCATACTCTCCACCATAGATCAAGAAGTTCTCGCCTCTAAATGATCCACCACCATTTGCGTCTGTAGTCTTAGGTGATACAAATGTATTACTGCCAAGTTCTAATCCTGTTGCTGCTTTGTTTAAGGATAGTTCTGTAAGTCTAGTTTGGAACTGTGCACCTGAGCCAGGATATATGATGTCTACCTGTGTAGAACCCGCAGTGTATCCAATACCTTTACTTGATACCGTAATACCAGTAAGTTGACCTGTGCTTGTATCCACTGTAGCAAACGCAGTAGCACCAACTCCGTCTCCTGTAATAACAACGTCAGGAGGACCTGCATAACCACTACCTCCGAATGTAACAATGATACTCTCTATCTTTCCGTTTAAGATTGATGGATACGCCACAGCACCGCTACCACTAACCAAACTGACTGTTGGTTCGTATGTATACTCTGTACCTGCATATTCTATGTTAATACTATCTACAGGACCTCGACAAACTGCAACTGCAGTTGCCCCTGTTCCGCCACCACCTGTAATTGCTACTGAGGGAACGCTCGTATATCCCGCACCACCATTCGTAATATTGACACCAGTTACGGAACCGTCCGTAATTTGTGCGGTAGCAAACGCCTGATTTCCGCTTAATGCTCCTCCACCTACAATAGAAACGATAGGTTGCGTAGTATATCCGCTTCCTCCGTTAGTAACGTTAATTGAAGTTACGGAACCAGATAATACAACACTAGCATCTGCACTCTCTCCTTCATATAACCAATCAATATTTCCAATAGTCTGTATACCAACTGTATGTGTAGGGTAAACAGTTGGTGATGATGTTCCCGCATTTAGAGATCTATACCTTCTACCGTTTATAGGAACATTGGGATCTGTTGTATAATCTGTTTTTGGATACTGAACACGAATTCCTGATCCATATGCTGTATCTAACTTATATTCTTGCTCAAACTCTGCACTAGGTGGGTTTGTGATATCATATCCAGATCCACCATTTATTTTCTCGATAGATTTGATGCCACCAAACTTTGTCTTAACATTAGACTTAAATGAGAATAATGGGACTCCATTTGCACCAATACCAACTTGACCTACAGGAGTATCGGTTTTTTGCGATTTAATACTTGGTGAAAGAGGAATACGCTTCAAATATCTCTGGTTGCCAGGATCTAGGTCATCTGTAGCAAAAGGTCCTATTTTATGTGTTGGTATACCTGTACTAGCAACTATTGCATGTTCAGTTGACTTGTATGTGTTCTGAACGTCTCCTGTGGTTCCTGATATTGCTAGATCGACAGATTGGTCGTCAGAACTACCAAATGCAAATTCTCTGGCAATATAAAACTCATATCCACTAATCCCAAACGCAGGAGATGAAGAAAAGACAAATTCAAATGTAAAGTCGTCAACGATACCCACAACGGTGTGAGAGTTGTTGTAAATGTCTTCTGGAGCATTTAATATTCTCACAGAGTCATTTCTGGTCAATCTATGCTTCTCTTGAGTCACTACGGTGCATCTAACCGATCCATCGTTTGCAACCTGTCCTAGAGTCGCAGAGACGCCTCTGAGAGCACGTCTAACGTTGTATATAAACGAATCCCATATAGGATCAATACTATCAAAGCCAGGTGCAGAGGGTGTAGTGACTTTTGAGTCTGGTAAGTAATATTTTCCACCATTGTTAAGTATGACACCTCTAGTTCCACCAAATATCTTTAATTGAATCTCAGAGTTGTCAACATTCGAGTTTCCATAGATTCTAAACGCAGCAAAGACTTCTTGACCCGCATCATGTGCTACATTGCTCGTATTGTCTCTTGCTCGACTACATCCAAGGAATTGTGAAACTGTTTTGTCGGTATAACTGATTATTTCGTCTTCTATCCTAAATTTACCATTTAGTTCAGGCCATCCAAGTGTAGAATCAACTGTAATAGTAGTATCCGTTAAATTAGAACCTAAATCTTGTGCTAGAGTAGTTTTATACGGAGTTACGAACGTTCCGACTGAATTATTGGTATCTACGTCAATTTCAAATATAGATCCGCTTGGAGTAAAGACTTCTACGACTCCTTTTACGTAAATTCTTGCATATTGAACATTTGGGTCGTTTGGATCCGCATCTTGGTATAAAACTTGACCTACAAGTTCAATTGGGTTGCCAGTTACAGGAGTTGCACGAATAATCTCCCTAGAAGTGTAATATGCATCACTAGGTTTGAATATTCTCTCTCTAGGATAAGAAACTTGAGACTCAACGCCAAAAAGTGTTCTTAGTACAAACTGAAATGACCTACTTGTGCCTTTTGTAGAGTAAAAGTCCTTAATACGTTTGATTACGGTGCTTTCTGTAACACCAGTTGCAAAATTCTTTGGATATGTGTTTAAAAACTGCTCTTTGAACTTCCCAAGCATGTAAAGTGGGAAAATATTGTTCAAGTTGACAACTTCTGTGCCTAGAGCGTGTTCTGCAGCGACTGTATTCTCAAATTTGTATTCTGATACGCTTCCAACCGACTTTACAGCATTAAATCCTCTTGCACAGTCTTGAAAAAGTGTAGATCCTTTCTTCTGGTAGTAAATTATCTCATCATCTACCAATAAAAGTCCTTCTGATGGAAAATCACGTGTAGATTCAACGTCAATCGTTGTAGAAGACGTTGAAACAGCAGAAATTAGTGTTGTAGTGGTAACTAACTCTCCGTAATTGTCAATATTGTAATAATCTGACCAGTTTTGAATTATATCGAAGCAATATCCCTTTAATTCTTGCGATCTGTAGTATTCTTTGACAAAATCAATGAACGTAGGAAACTCTTCCCGTATGAACATCGGGAATTGTCCTTTTATATGGTTTGATATTCTAGATCTGGATTCTGGACTTACCTCAGACGGAACGGGTGGTTGTGTAACCGTCGTTGTTGGCGTTGTCCACGATCCAACTCTCCATGAACTATTTGTCATATTCGATTAATAGCTAGACTCTGGAATTACTCCTGTTCCAGATAGATTTGAACCACTACTGATAGTATCTTCTACTACAGTAATCACTGTGTTATCTATACCCATAGTAATATACGTTTCTCTCAAAGATACTAGGTCATTTGACTTCGGTGTTGCTTTGATCTGTAGTGTATCATTTGTTACACTAGTAGATTGTATTATCAAGTCATTAATTACAATCTCTCCCATATCATAATCTACAGATCCCCACAATCCGTCAATATATTCAAATTCACCAGTTCCTTTAACATAGTAAAGTCTCAATGCTCCGTTAGCATCGTCATTTAGGAAGTAAGTATTGACATCATCACCAACAACCTTAAATCCACTGGACATTACAGATGGATTAGTAGATGTTTGTTGATTAATTCTGTTACCGTAGCATATCTTGTAGTTAACACGAGTGTTTAGGTCAACAGAAATGTTCTTTCTCATTACAATTTTTGTAATGTTAGAGGTAATTGACCTTTCTGCTTGGTCAATGATGTTTTGAATCTTAGAGTATTTGAATTTACCGCCAAATTTATTAAACTCACCACTAGCATTAAGTGCAGTAAGTGTTGTAATCACCAAATTCTTAACTTCTGCAGGAGTTTTACGTGTATTATTGGGATTGTAATACACAAAACTGTTCAAATCAATGTACAATATTGATGGATCAATGATTGTAGGTTGAATTGCAGCGATAGAATACTCTTTTAATCTCTTTAAAACAGAATTTTTCTCAGAAAGAGATAATTTATCAGCATTTTTTGGTTTGATTGCCAAAAATACCTTACCAAATTCGGGAGGTTCCGCTTCTTCTCCACCGTAACATGAGATTGATGCGACGTTTGGATAGATTTGCGGTATAATTGCTTCGTAATCCTGCGTAGAAACTGCTCTACCGAACGCAGAATAGAATTTTGGAGCAGAAAATTTGATAGATTCTGTAGATTCTGGTTCTGCACCGCCATCTGGGAACGAAATTGCGTTAACTGTAATACCAGAAGTGATTGCATTGTTCAAATTATCACGGTAAGTTCCAATATTTTCAAAAACTTTCAGTCCGTTTGCACCTCTTCCTGCAGATGTCGTGTATTTTACAGTCACAACGTCTCCATTTAACAGTGCTTTTCCTACAACACCGTCTCCAAATAGTATTTCTGGTATCTGATATTCACTTTCTTCTAGGAAAAATACCTTAGATGTAGAATCTATCTTTGTAACATCAGTTGCTTGTAGGTATTTTTCTGTAATTGTTCCAGAAGTTACCTGTACAATCATAGAAGATGTATCAACTCTTTCGTTTGTAAGTATAAATCTCTGTCTCTGTGATGTATTTTTTACAAAAGTATCCTGTAAGTATAGTCCTTCAAATAAAGTTATGTTTTGGAATGACGCAATTCCAGTCAAACTGTCTACAGATTGTGATGTATCAGTCGGAATTGAGAAAACAAAGTTGTTATTA
>Ga0209348_1000691_pt1 | contig 17007 bp, 17 predicted proteins | sample ETNvirenome_2_30_FD_184065 | JGI IMG/M metagenome (GOLD analysis project Ga0209348, IMG submission 184065) | Marine viral communities from the Pacific Ocean - ETNP_2_30 (SPAdes) (version 2) | ecosystem: Environmental > Aquatic > Marine > Oceanic | place: Pacific Ocean | collected 2013-06-22 | reverse complement strand
CTAGGTTTATGCTTTCTGCTTGTATTTTATCTATTGCCATTATGCTATCCTCATTCCACTAAACATTGATTGTCCTGCTCCTGATGGTATATCCACATTCGCACTTCCACCACCTTGATAGTATTTCGGTGTTACTGTATTACCACTAGAAAGATAAACATAATCTGTGCTGTTCATACTCCAATAGGTTACATCATTATAAAAAGCATTTGGATCCCATATATTTCTTTCATATTCTCTAGTTGTTGTAACAAGTCTAAACATTATATAATTCATATCTCTATTATTATTATTCAATCTAATATATGTGTTAAACAAATAGTAGCCAGTAGCTGGTGCAGTAAAAGTGTATGTTGAAGTATTGAAATTACTACCTACATCAAAAAACTCTGTGTCGAAAGGTAAAGAAACTAATGAATCTGCTGCTATATTTGTAACACCAGAGTTCATATATGCAGCAAATGAACATGATGCTGCTAAATTACCATCTGCAAAACTTAAATTACCAGATCCATCTGTCTGTAAGACTTTGCCATTGACAGGAGCTGTACTTGGAAATGTTAAAGTATAACTTTGTCCAGCACTATGAGGTGGTGACTTTAATTTAATACCATGCGAATTGACATGGCAGTTGAGTTGTATAGATCCATCAATACTTGATCCATCACCTTTAGATATAACACCTGATCCTGTACCATCAGATATAAAATCTACTTTGTCTTTAGTTACTGAACCAGCTCCAATACCTACTGTGCCTATGGCTCTACCTAAAAACACACAGTACATGGTGTCTGTAGAGGCAGTAGCTGCACTTAGTGTTAGTGCTGTGCCTGATACTGTATAGCTTGAGTTAGGGTTTTGTCTAACATTGTTGATAAACAAAGCTATATCCTGAGGATCAGATACACTATGACTAAGAGTATAAGATGTTGTAGCAGAAGTAGTAAACTGTTGTTTTTCTAACTTTAATGTTTTATCTGCTGGTGTGTTACCTACATACGCCATGTTATCTCCTATGTACTGATACTATCAACGAAACTTACTAATACATCACAAGCACTAGCTGTACTTGCAAATGCTTTTAATACATCACCATTTTGTATCACAATCTTAGAACCTGAGTCAATTAATTCAAGTGAACCACCTACAGGAATAGGTGCATCTTTGATTACATTAAATGTTGTACCACCTGATGTAATTACTACAGTTATATTTATTGATGATGTGTGTTTGTTTACACATCTAATTGAAATCAATGCGTCATCAGAATTTGAAGTGACCAATGTTGTTGGCGATCCTGATGAGTTTGAAATCGAACTAGCGTATGATCTTTCAAAATCTTGAGCCATTGTTTTCCTTTCTTATAAAGCTATTGCCATCGCTACTGCAAAACCAGCACCAGCTTTGGAATCTATTTGTGTTTGTATATCGCTTGACACATTTGCCAAGTAACCAAATTCTGTATCAGATACACTTGTGTTAGAGCCAATCTTAGTAGCACTAATTCTGTTTACATCTAATGTTATATTACCAGCAGATGTGACTGGTGATCCTGATATAGAAAACTCTGAACCTGATTGGGTAAGACCAATACTTGTAACTGTTCCTGTGTTACTTGGTGTAACTTGTGTATATGTTATGTTTGTAGAACCAAGTGAGCCATCGCTATCAGTTGTACAAAGAAATATCTTGTTGTCATTAGTAGATCCTTGATTTACCACGACCATACCACCACTTAATTCAGCGATAGTATCGTGTTCAGGATCTCTTGATGCAGCACCACTAGATACTGCTAAATATAAACCATTTTCAGTAGCTGTAGATTGATCTTTGACTAAGACTCTATCACCAGCAACAAGGGTTACACCATCGATTGTGTCACCAGCTTCAAGTCCATTTGACAAATTAACACTAGCTGTCGTTGCCACTTCAGCAATTATCCTTGTTCTAAGACCAGCTACTGCATTATCTACATAAGACTTAATAGCTACATCAGAATTATTAGAAGGTGTTGATAGTCCTGTAATACTACCACCACTAATATTGACTGTTGCAGCGTTTTGAACAGCCATAGTACCAAGACCAAGATTTGATCTTGCTGTAGAGGCTGAAGCTAAGTCTGATAAGTTAGAGGCTTTTGCTACCTTTGCATCTAATTGTGTTTGTGCATTAGAAGATAAAGTATTGATATGTTGGAACTCAGTATTTGTAACAGAGCCATCTGCTATTTTTACTGCATCAATACCAGTTCCTACTTGTGAGTTACCGATTGTGCCTGTCAATGCACTTGCTGGATAGCTAGTTGCATCTTGTAGGTCAAATGCTGGGGTTGCATCACTAGCACCTAAAGCTAAAGATACACCACCATAAGAAACTGTTGAATTAGTAAGACTTGAATTTGCAATATTAGATAATGTATTGCTAGAACCACTTATAGTTTTGTTTGTAAGAGTTTCACTACCAGCTTTTGTTGCTACAGTCGAGTCAATAGCAAGGGTTACATTTGTGCCAGAGGCTGTTGATGTAATTCCTGTACCACCCAATAAACCAAGTGTTTCTGTACCAAGCACAATATCAATAGCTGATGAACCATCAGAGATATCTAAGTCTTGTGCTACTACTTGTGAATTTACATAAGCCTTAATAGATTGTTGTGAGGCTACCTTTGTTGCACTATCTGATGCAAAATCATCTTCATCAAGAAAAGCAGAACCACTTATTGCTGTATCTAATACAGGACTTGTAAGTGTTTTGTTAGTTAATGTTTCTGATCCAGCTAATGTGGCAAAGCTACCATCTGATAACGCAGAGTTAAATTGAGCAGTAGTTCCTGATATGGTGTTACTGCCTAATGCTATAGATTTGTTAGAGAGAGTGACTGTGCCTGAAGTGACAAATGCTTTTACTGATTGTTGAGAAGGAGGAAGGATAGCACTATCACTTGCCATGTTATCTTCATCGACAACAGGATTAGCTGGATTTGTAAAAACCGAACCTACATAGACCTGAACTGTGGTATCACCAGAGTTTATAGATCCACTATCAAATACAAATGTTACAGTTGTGTTCGGTGAAGAGAAAGAACTTGTTGCTATTTTACCAAAGATAGTTCCTGTATTAGATCCTATGACTTTGACTCTACGACCTACATGATATGTCGATGTAATGTTTGCAGCTACAGTAATGCTTGTTGCAGAGGCTCTAGTAAAGGTTGTTGTTCCATCACCATCACCTAATAAAAACCACTCTTTGTCGTTCCATACTGTTCTAATGTCTTTTGCAAACTCACGCAAAGCGTTGTTTACATCAGATGGACTCATGCCCTCTGATATATTAACACCATTTATTGCTGTGTTGTTACTGGCTGTCGTACTAAAATTTGATACTGTCATCGTAATAATCCTCGTCTATTTAACATTTCTTGTCCTCTATTTGCTACTGGTTGTGATAAAAGGCCAGATGTAGCTGGTAATGCCCTAGCTAAATTAGATGGTAAATTTAACAAACCTCTTGATAATGCTCTACCACCACCATAAAGTGCTTGTGCTGCAAATGTAGGTGCTATTAATCTTGCAATAAGAGCTGGATTAACAGCACTTGCACCAGCGATGAGTCTCGATGCAGTACCACTATCAGGTACAAATTGACCAAATATTTCGTCACCTTCTCTAGCTAAATCCAACATAGAGCTTTGACCTCTTGCTGTCATTATTTTGTTTTTAGATTGATCTGTCTTTTTAATTGCATTTAAAAACTGTGCAGATGAGAAAATACCCTGAGTTTTATTTGCTGCTGTTACTGCTTCTCTTATAGGAACAATTCTTGCAAACGCACTATTTACTTTTTGAAGTTGTTTACCACCTTGCGTTTGTGAAGCAATACTTTTAAAAGCATCTCTAATTTGTTTAAATGTTTCGCCAAAAAATCTGTCCTCTACCTCGCCTTTTTTAAAGTATTTTGTTTGTAAACTGTATAGGTCACTTTCTAAATTTTTTAAGTCCTTACCAGACAAAAACTTTTCTCCTGTTGCTGGATTTACTTTTTGTTTTTTAAAATAAAGATTGTTAAGTGATTTTAAAACAACTAATCTTTGTGATTCTGTCAAGTCTGATTTTAGTAAAATGTTAATAATATCATCATCAAGATTTGTAATTTGACTGCCTGATAAATTAATTTTTCCAATTACTTTGCCATACTCATCTTGTAAAAATTTATCTACTAATTCGTATGCCTCTGTACCATCAACTTGATTTAGTTGTTTCTTTAAAATTTTTCTTTGGCTCTTTGTTAAAACAGGATCAAGTGCTTCCAGCATAGCTAACTTATTAAAATCTGATAAAGCTCTTGTTTTAGCCTCAACTATGGATTTACCTACACCGGGAATAGATGTTGACGATGATTCAATACCATAGGCAAGATCACCTAAAGCACCACTACCTTTTACAGATTGTGGCCCTGTTAATCGTATATCATTTCTTAAAAACTTTTTTGCTAATTCAGTAGTCTTAGGAAAAATTTTCTGTGCTATTTTAGATGTAGTGCCTGACAAAGCTGCACCTACAGCAGCTCCTTTTGCTCTTTCTTCTGCGTTTTCTCCAACACCAGCACCATAAGCTGCACCTTCAATACCAGCTATTTTACCAGCACCCTTAACACCTAATCTAGCAATACCAGCACCACCAGCAACCATAGATGGTATTGAAGCTCCTATTTCTGTTCCATATGCTGCTACTGGACTATCTTCTCTAAATTGTTTTAATTTACCTCTTACCTTTGTAAGTTCTTCTTCATAAGAAGTTTTATTTTTTTTACTATTGTATAAAGCCTCTAATTCATCTCCAAAACCAAAGCTGAGACCTTGACCAGCAGCTCGTGTAATTCCCTCTTTAAAAGATATATTATTTTGGTTTTGATTTTGTACTGTCGGTGTTTGAAAATTATACTTAGAATTAATTTTTGCAATTCTTTCCTCTAATGTCATTATTGCTCTTGTCCTTCCAAATATTCAACTATAATTTCTTTTGAGCTACTTTTAACAGAAGGATCGTTTAACAATGACACAAGTTCATTTACTGGATATGATGAAGGATCAAACACACCCATTTTTATTTGTGCATCTACATCTATAAGACCAAGTTGTTCTTTGTCAAATTCAAGTAGTTCTCTTTCTTCATAACCTAATTGTCCATATTGCTCTTTTACATTTCCATTGTATCTATCTACATTTCTCTTATATGTTGCATATTTTTTTGATATGAGATCAGATATTCTATCTTTAACTATCTGTGGATTTTGATAAGCATTAACATCACCACCAATAGTTTCTAATAATCTTATAAAATCTTGATCTGTAAGAACACCCGGCCCAGCTAATTCAACTCTTGACTGTGCTATAAGAGCTGGAAGCTCTGCACTTGCTAATAATAAATTAAATTGTTCTTGTGATAGTTCACCACCGACCATAATTTTTATTCTTGCTAGAAAATTGTCAGCAATCCTAGAAACACCAGTATTAGTATCTCCTACTGCACTTAAATAATTTACAAATGAAGTCAAACTATTTTCATCTTGAGTCAATGCAGTATCTAAATCAGACATTTGTTTTGCATTTAGAATACCAAATGTTTGTTGGCCAAATGATCTAAATTGATAATTTTTACCAAAAACTTTTTCAAAATCTTTTTCAAAATATTTTACACCATCTACAGTAGCGTAGAGTTTGCCTTTATCAGAGAACAAACCAGCAGATAATCCATTACCATTAATTGTGCCTTTACTAATAGCATCGCTTTCATCATTTTTTTTATCTCGTGCATCTTGTAGTTCTTTCGCTTTTTGATACGCTTGTCCAAAATTTGCACCAAAAGATTGAGGTTTTCCAACTTGAGGCGATGATTGAGATAAAAGATCAGCAAAGAAATCCTGTCCAAATTCTGTCTTAGCAAAATTTTCAAATTTTTTCATAAAAGAGCTTGTAGGTGTTAATTCTTTATTATCAGATGTAGGTACTGCTTCTACTGAACTGTCTGTGACTGGTGCATCATCTACGCCAGTTACTTTAACTTTTTGTTCCTTATCATCAGGTTTTACACTATCAGTTGTCTGTTCTGTAGTTTGTTTTTTATTTGTTATACCTTGACCATCAGTTACCGAAAGATTGTATGTAAAACCACCTTCTGTTGCTGGTGTAGATGTAAATGTATTTAATAAATTAGGTTTTACATTGTTGTCTTTTATTTGTTCGTTAGATAATAAATTTGATGTGTTGTTATTTAAATCACTTTTGTTTATTGTAATATCACCAAGAGGACTATCAAATGTGACTTTATCTTGATCTTTTTCTGATGTGTCTTTTTTAATTAAAGACTCTACCTCTTGACTTAATGTTTGAGGTTGGTCAGTAGTAATTTTTTTTCCTGTAAAATCAAAATTATAATCTCCTGACATAAAAGGTATAAAGTTTTTTACATCGTAACCGAAAAACTTAGCTGTGTCCTCTATGGGAGTATTTAAAAGACTACCAGCAAAATTTACGCTAGGTGTAACAATTTTATTTACGCCTTGCTCAGCTAAATTCTCTAATGTTTGCATCGCTGGAGATTGTTGAAAACCAACAGACTGATTAAACATTGACCTTGATGGTGGAAATAAACCACTTCTAGTCATACCTATATTGTATAGTTGTGGATATTGTTTTGCTAAACTTTTATCTAAGAATCCTAAATTCATTAAAAGAATCCTCCTAGTAATCCTCCACCGATTGCACCAGCCATAGGTGACAGTCCTAATTGACTTGCAATATTAATACCAGCACCAGCACCACCCAGTAATCCACTAACTCTATCTCTAAAGACTGGTTGAGTTTCTACAGTTGTTGTTGGAACATTAGCACCTAAAGCACCTAGATATTCATTTAGTTTTATAAATGGTTTTTGCTGTTCAAAATCAAATCTGTTTATGGCATCTTGTAATTTTGCATTAGCTAAAGCCTCTTTATCTGCTCCTACTTGTGCTAGTCTTTCAATGTCTTGATAATCTGCTGCTCCCAGCGTAGGTGCTGTACTCATAGTATTTATCATAGCGTCTCGTTCTCTATTAAATTGATCTGAGTAAACTTCATTAGCTAGTCTGCCTAATGAGTCTGCTAATACTTCTTGATTTGCAGCAGAGCCTAAACGACCAGCAGCACTAAATTGTGATTGTACCTTCGATGTTACATCATCAGCCATTTGGTTAAAAAGAGCTTGTGAATATGGATTTGTTGTAGGTGACAGATAATCACCTGATAAAATTCTGTTTGCCTCTTGTTGACTTAGGTTTAATAAAGGACTACCAGCAGTAGCTCTTGCAGTCGCCAAATCAAGTGCAGTTTCTGTTTCTGGTGCAAATCCTGTATATGTAGCATCAGGGAAAAACTGTGGTAAATCAGACTCAAATAAATCTTGGCTATAATCTATAGCTTGAGATAAATATGGTCTTATAAACTCTGATGGTTCAGTAGCAGTAGTTGTTGTTACATTTGATGGGTTTGATCCTTTTGACATTTTATATTTCCTTGTTTAATAAGTATGCTTTAACTTTATATCCTTTCAGCTTTCGCACCCACCCTTTACGCCCAGCGACTTCTATGTGAGTACAATTTTGTAATTTTGCAAATTTTTCTACAACTTGTTGTAGATTATCTAACCAATTATCAAGGTTAGATCCACCAGCCAAAAAGTATCTAAGCACCTTTGACTGTGGGTATTTTGCTATCTCTGTTACGATAGCACTTTCAACTCGATCATTATTCCAACTTATAAAAAGTTGCATACGATCATCTATTAAGCCTTCATATATGTCCTCTATGTTATATGTTTCGTCTAAGGCTTTCATTAATAATGGAGATGTTTGTCTCCAAATAAATTCAACATCTTCTGATGGTACTCGTGTTACTAAATTATCCAATGATACAATATGATAAAGTTTGATCTGTGTTTCCTGAACTTGCATGAGTTAAGGTTGCACTACCATTAGCTCTGGCCGACACATGAAGTGTGTTGAGAGCAGTTCTACCATTCGCTGTAGTTGGCATAAACAATATAACAGAGTTACCACTAATACGAGCATCTGTCAAAGTTGATGATGTTGCACTTGCAGTTAATGTAATTGTGCCTGTACTATTTAGCTTACCATCTATCGTATTGTTAAGTGATGTTGAAACTAATCTTAAATGTTGACTTGTATCTGGTATAGATAAAGGAACTCTTGGAAACTGATTATCTGCCACCTTCAGGTCTCGCTTCTATATCTACTCCTGACATCGTATCAAAGTTACCATTAACACTAACTCTTATGCGATGATACCTAGAGGTAGATCGTAAAGGACAAGTGCCAGTATCGTTAGTATTAACAGCAGAACCAGTTGAGGTTGTATCAAGTTGTGACTGCCTTGTAATGGGAGTGACAGTAACAGTTGTGTTTGTTGTACCATCAACTATTGGTCTGCACTCAATAAGTGTTGATCTCTTTCCTTTTGCTCCTTCAAATTCTGTTGTATCTACTGTAGCAGATAGACTGTTTGCAATAAATTTTCCAAACTTGTTTGCTGAATTAAAACCAGCAAGACCAACAATACCCTCTTTGTAGAAGTATGAGTCTAGTGACTTTGGTAGATTGTCTAGGTCTCCTAACACATCAAGGCTTTCTAATGTGGTAAATGCTTCTTGTGATGCACTTGCGATAAACTCTAGGTCTTGTCCACTACCAGTTGACCATTTATCTACTGCATAGTTATAGATAAGAAGTTTGTTGTTAGTAGTTCCTGTAGCACCTGATCCACGATATGACCAAACAACAATACTATTGTTGGGATCGACAGCAGATGTAATACCATCTAGGTTAGATGAAAGATCATCAAAGAAGAAGTTATCTACTTTACCATTACCAATGGGTGTTAATTGTTGTCCACCAGTTAGTTTATAAAAACCATCTTGTGCTAAAAAGAAAACCATGTTTCCATAAGAAGCAACAGACTTAGGTGCAAATGCACCAATATTGTCTGCTATTTTGTCAAACTGAAATACTAATGGAACACCTACATAAGACATTCTGTAGATAGCTTTTTCCATAAAAATAACACCAGCAGACTCACCACCTACAATGGCTTGTATGTTACCATGACTACCTACAATATCTTGAAAACCAGACTGTGTTGCCTGACTAGGTGTCCATGTAGAACTATCGTTCAGTCCTGACCATTTAACTCTTTGGTTGTAAACTGTGCCTGACTCGTTAGTGTAACCAGCCACTACAAAGTCTCTGATTACTGCTATGTATTTTGCTTTCAGAGCTACAAGATCACTAAAAGCACTACTTGTGCCTTCTGTAAATTTTTGAATATTGTCTGCAAAGTTGGTTGCAATTATGTTTGATCCAAATTGTGTAAATGCCCAAAAGTCTCTTGCGTTTTCTGTTGTAGAGTTATTGTAGCCACCAGCTTTACTTTTATCTTGAAAGACAAGAGAGGAGTCCATTTGATAAAGTTTTGACCTATCACCAGCGTAGTTTGTAGAACCACTAGCACTAAAGCTAGTAAACAACCCTACTGCTGCATTACTTAATCCTGTACCACTAAGTGCCTGAAAACCAGCAAGGCTCTTGTAACCTTTAGCTAAAGGTAAAACATTATCTACTACTAATGCACCTGAGTTTTGATAACTAGGTAGATCGGCTTGTAAGTCACCAAACTCTATCATCTATGCCACCTGAGGGGTTGACATTTGTAATGGTGATGATGTTGTAGATCCTCTTGATGATGTTTCATTCGCATTTTTTAATGCCTCTTTGTATAGAGTACCCCATGTATTTATTCTTTCATCTTGCATGATAAATGGTGCTGACTCTGCTAATGCACCATAAAGATATAACTCTGGGTAGTTTGTTAAAATTGTATTTGTTGTATTACTGTCTGAAAGTGTATCGAGTTTTTTATAATAATTTACTTGTAATGTTGTTGCACTATTAGGTGGTACACCTAATAATATATTTGTTCCAACTACTGTAAAATATGTTGGTTTACCTCTGGCTTGGCTACTATTGTATTTGTTATAAAAATCTGTGTTGCTAATAAACCTTAAAGTACAGAAAGGATCACTTTGAAAAATAATTGTTGTAGCCTCTAGATATCCTGTAGGTAAAGCGTAACTTTGTGTACCAGCTACTGTTGTGATAGATGTATCTGTGTTGACCATCTCTCTAACTCGTAGCTCTCTGTTTAGACGAGCCTCTGTTAATAAAATAAAATCACCAAGAAACGCAGTAAGATCGCTTCTATTTAGATAATTTGCAATCGATGTTTTAAGATTCGAATATGTGTCTAATGCCATTATAAGTTTCCTGTGTAAATTCTAAAGTGTTTATTATCGGAGTCGTTAAGCCACCTAAAAAAACGAGTTTTATCAAGCACTTTGCCATTGTAATTTATGATACCTTTTTTTGCTAGTTGGTGTACTACAATGTTTGGTAATCTTGCTACACGATAACCCTTCTCATGGGTGAAGGCTTTTGCTTTATATGCACCTTCATTCTGTGCAACTTTATTGGCATCAATGATCTCTTTAACTGTAGATTCGTCTTGATAGTTTTCTATGTGTATTTTATTCTCAGCTTCATCAACAATAAGATTTGTCTTTACTGATGATTGATCGTCAGGATCGTTAAGTGAGAATTTTTTAGCCATTACTTTATTGCTTTTGCAATCATCATATCAATAGTATCTTGTACTTCCAAACCCTGATTACTTCTCATGCTTAACATAGGATCGTATTTTCTATCTCCACCAGAAGTTTGTTTTGATTGTTTTTTGCCTGTGCCTCTTGATACAGTTTGTTCAATCTTTTTTGAGTTTTGCACAATTTTGTAAAGTCTTGATGAATGTTTTTTATTACTAAATATTGTCATTTTTTCCTCTCTGTATGATAAAGGGGGTGCAATATACACCCCCAGTCCTTTGACTACAAATAATTATGCAGTTAAGTTAAATATTCCATAGTTTGCATTAGGTGCTTTTGCACATAAAGCGTACTCACATAAGAGTAACTTCTTGTCAGAGTCACCAGTCTTTGCAAGATCAGTTGTTTGGAATGGTCTTAAAAAGTCCACACTCCACATATCCATTTGTAGGATATCAACTCTGTTTGCTTGTTGATGTCTGTTTGGTACGAAAGCTACCTCACCAAAGTCAGATACATAAATGTCAGTTGTACCGATAGATACTCTATCACTCGCATCTTTATACTTTGTAGCGACACCATTAAATGCAGAAGCTAACTGTTTGTGTGATGGTGACATCATTACTGTCTCAGGTTCTCCACCTAATTCAAAGGCTTTTAAAAGACCAGCTTTTAATAATGCCTCTGTAAAAGTTCTGTTAGAACCACCAGCGATTGCTGTTGCTCCTGTACCAGCAGGAGTTGCTGAAGGTGAACCATTGGTTGAGAAATTACCAGCAGCAGAAGATGTGCCGGGTTTGTTTCCACCATACCATGTTCCGACAGAAGCTGTCTCTCTTGCAGTTGATGAGTTACCAGCAACTTTTGCATTTTCAATTCCTACAAAAGCTCTTTCCATGTCTCGCTTGAGTTCTTTACCCATCTTTGCAAGTTGATAAGCCATCTGTGTTGACATACCAGCATTATCTACTGCATCGTCAGTTCCAGATATAGTTACTGATTTTGCAGAGATTTGTGTTTGGTTGTTTAGTCTTACAGTTGCAGTTCTTGCATCGCCTGTATAATCATCACCTTCGATTTGTGCGTTAGCAGCAGCATCAGCTAGTGAGTCTGTCTGCCATTCGTAAAGTGTGTTTGTCGCTGTACCTTTTGCTGCGTTGCTCATAAAAGGAGTTTCAGTCGGTGAAATATTGTAAATTACATCAGCTAAATCTTCTCTTATAGAATTCGCACCATCATAGGTATCAAAAGTATTGGTTGGTTGTGCCATTACTTATTCCTTTCTATATGTTGTTATTTAGAGAACATCTCTTGTAAAACATGAACAGCATCATTTACTTTTCCTGTTTTCCTAAGAGTTGCTTTTTTAGATTTCATACGCTGTAAAGATTCATCATCGTCTTGAACTTTTTGTGTTGATGAACTGACGACCTTAGATACCTTTGTTATTTTTTTATTTTTAAGGTTAGCTTTTCTTAACTTATCATAGCGATAAGCATTTGCTAACATAACAACTGCTCTATGGTCTATAAGTTGATCGAGGTCTTGATCCGAATAGCCTACTTCTTTTGCGTATTCTTGTAGGTTTTTTCGAAATTGTGGGCCTTTCTTTGGATCTGCATATATTGGCAGTTTCTCAGCAAGTAATTTACTTTGTTGTGCAAGATAAATCTGACGATTTTTCATATTTTCCATCATCTGTTCTTCTTGAAGTTTTTTCTTCTCATCTCTGGTTTGTTGTAACATTTCTTTTCTTTTCCTTTGACGAGCTTCTTCACGCACATATTCTGCTGGATCTTCTGCATACAGCTTGTCCATATCAACTTTTGATTCATTTGCCAAAAACTGTTCTTCTAACAATTTTATATTTGCAGCATATTCATCTCGTTTGATTTTAGCCTCCTCGTTTAACCTTTGTGCTTGTGCATTTCTATCTTCTAGAATTTTTCTTTCTTGAGATAGTTTTTCGGTCTTACGAGTATAATCGCTTTGTCGTGAATAACCTTTCATAAGTTCATCAAGGGTGACTTCAAGCTCTTGTCCATCAACAACAACTTTATAAAGTTCCTGATTACTATCAGATGTTTGTTCATCTTCAATTTGATCTAGTAGTTCTGGATCGTCAAAAGTATCTTCGATATTCGTTTCCGAGTCGCTTACCTCTTTTGTTGATTCATCACTTGCAGATTCTTGAGTCTTAGAGGCTTCTGGATTTAGTAAGTTTTTCAAGACATCTGCTGCCTCTCCTGTGTTTAGAGGCTTGGGCGTTGGTGCAACAGATTCACTTGGATTTTCTGTTGCAGAATCCATTACTGGTTGTTCTGCCATTTATTTCTCCTATTTTTTTATGATTTTACCAGTCTCCATGACTGATTTTATTTGCATCACAACAAGTTCCAACATTCTTCTCATAATAAAGATGTTTTCCCTTTGTTCTGAACTTTTTACATCGCTGTTTAGCCATTCATTAGCTAGGTCGGATCGAATTGTGTTTACTGCTTCTATAAATATTGGATCTTCAAGTATGTGTTTTGCTTGTTGGCTTCTTTTTTGTTCGTTATCTGCCACGAGTATATCCCATTCCTGTAAATGCTTGAGAATTTATTTGTTTTTTTGGAGATGTAAATGTTCTTTTTGCCTCAAACATTCTTTCACTAGCACTTTTTTGTCTATTGGGATCTGGTGGAGAGTAAGAAACTATTTGAGACGCACCATAATTAGATTGGAATGGTCTTGAAGATCTACCATCAAGATTTATTGTTCCAAAATCATCAGCTTTGTCACCTCTGCTTTGCGTCATGTAAATTGGATTGCCAGAGGAATCAACAGCGTATGGTGTATCTGCTTTTGCATCTAGGTTCAAACCTTGTTTTTTTGCAAGGTCTTGTTCAAACTTTTGATTTGCTAGTGCATATGCAAGATTACCACCTTTTGCGAACCTTAATGTACCATCAGAGGCTCTATCCAGTACACCAGCATTTACAAGTGTATTTACATCTCTAAATGTAGAAAACTGGCCCATTGGAGTAAATCTTCTAAAGAAACCACTTAGTCCTGATCCATAAGGATCTATCTCTCCTGATCCAAAATATGATTTTACATCATCTGCTGTGCTGCCACCTAATCCTAAATTCATAAAGGCATTTTGTACTGGACTAAATACACTTCCCACACCCTGATATACTGGTTGTGGTGTTTTATTATCTCCATTACCATCGCTGGTTGGTTCAGGTTCTATAAGTTTACAAGAATTTGTAATAGGATCGTAGAAATATCCTTCTTCATTATTACATTGTGGGTTGCCTTCCTCATCAACAGTAGGTGGTGTGAAGGCTGGTCTTGGAAACTGATCTGTTTCATTAGCATAAAATCCCTCTGGTGAGTATGGATTTCTAAATACACCAAACTGATTTATATCTTGTCTTTCCATAGGTGTAGAAGCGTTTACTCCAGAGAGTCTAGAGTCTATGATGTTTTGTGCAAGGCTGCTTGATCCAAATGGTTGAAACATTAATTTATACCCTCCTTTAAAATCTGTGATGCTAATTTTTCTTTTTGTATTTGATTACCCTCATCTTGTTTTAAAATTTGTGTAGCTAGTTTTTGTTGATCTAAATTTAGTTTTTCTCTAGCAACAACAGCGTCTGTCTCTTGTTTTCTAGCTTTTAATTGTAATTCTGCTTTATCTTTTGCTTGTTTCATCTGTAATTCTTGTTGAGCCAAAGCCAATGTTGGATCTGGTCTTTTTTGTCTTTGTGGTCTTGGTGGCATTGATTGTGGATTGTTAAAAAATTGACTTGCATCTTTATAACCAGCATTTTCTAAATATTTTTCTAAAGTATTATAGATTTTTTGTGGATCTACAATACCCATTCCACCTGATGCGATAAGTTTTTCCTGTACTGCAAGAACTCTACCAAGCACTTCTAGTCTTTGATCTTGAGATCCTGTGCCTAGTCCAACTTGGACAGTCGCATTGTATTTGTCATGCCAATCTCTAGGATTCATCGGCACAAATTTATTTCTTAATTTGATAATTCTTTCTTGATCTTGATACTTACAAGTTAGTTGTAAAATACCTTGAAACATTCTTTTCACACCTTCACTAAAGTTTCTAGCATACAGTTCTATTCTTTGTGTAGATGCGTTCATCATCACATTTGCACTTGTGGCAGTTGTGTGTGATTTGTTTATGACATCACTATCTAAACCCATTTGTACTTTTGATACACCTGACCTTGATTCTCTAATGCCATCAACTTTGTCAATCATCGCTAATCCTTCTTGCATAAAGTTTGGAGAAGCTAAAGGGGTAACTGCACCAGCAGATTTTGCTCTGACAATACCCCCAGCTCTTGATGTAAGGAGGTCATCAATATTCACTTGCCCATCTACTACTACAGTTCTGGCATTGTTTTGTAGATAAGCGTTATTTAAAGTTTGTCTTAAAAGTGTTGTTTTGATTTCTTGAACATCACCGATTAGATCGTAAATAGACAAACCATAAAATCTATGAGGCATTGGTATTGCTGTTACCATAGCAAAAGGTATTTGCTCTATAGGTTCGTTTTCAAGTATATGATATGCGTTTGGCCCTGATCCACCAACTACGATGTGTCTTAATTCTGCTATACCATCGTTGTCAAAATCACATTTCATGTAGCAATCTATGACACTCACTCTAGTCAGTAAAGGATCGATGTTTTGATACTCTTGTGGCATCGTTTCATCATCGTATGACCTTCGTGTTACAGCCTCTGTATTGTAAATTTCTTCGTCTGCTACTGGTAATTCTTTGACAATTTTTTTGTCAAACCCCATACTAATTAGTTCTGATCTTGTTTTAAAAACTCTTTGCCCAATAAAGTTACAATCTTCTAAACTTGTTGCAGTTTTGCTTACTAAAACGCTTTCTGGAGCAACATTATCTACACACACACGCCCATATTCTTTAACTCTTTGAACAGTTACATTGTATTTTGTCTCGCTGAAGTCAACATTGTTAATATCTAGGTCAATATCGCCTTCTTCTACCTCTACAACCTCAACTTCGGTGTCAGCAAGTAATGCTTGATACTCTGCACCAGTAAGATTCTCATAAGACTCTTGTTTTTGCTCTTTATCTGTTTTCCAGTAGTATTTTACAAAGCCATTCTTAGAAATAAGAGCATCTTTAAACATAGTATGTAGGATTTGGTAGCCATTATTGTCTTTGTTGAAAATATGATTGATATAGTCTGATGCTTGTTCGGCATATTGCACATCTTCTGGCCCATTTGCTTCAAATCTTACGATACTTTCGCCTTGTGTGAATATTCTCATCATACTTGGTAATATGCTCTCTACAACTTCTAGCACATCTTGCGATCTAACTTGCGATTGACCTTCTACTTCGTTGCCAAGTGGCTCTCCTAAGTAAAATTTTAGTGCATTTTTGCGTTGTGAAGATAATTCACCACCATAATAGCCAAGAGAATTAGTAATTTCTTGCGATATAAGTGCTTTTAATCTTTCTTTCGTTAATTTCATTATACAATTCCTAGTTTCGGATATTTAATTTGTGTTGCCCAGTTCTTTGTTTCCTGTAATCCAGTACATAAGTAGCGAAATGCGTCTGCACTATGGGAAGTCCAGTCGTGCTGTGGTCTATTTTTGCTTTCGCCTTTGTCATTAACTGCCCATCTGTACTGTCTAAGGGCATCTAATCCTTCTTTTGTCTTTTCAAAGTCAAAATAACATCGTGATAATGTCATTCTGACTGCGTTAATACCATCTTCTATACTCATTTTAGGCACAATGCTGGTCGATAGACCAAGACTTTGTGCTATTTCTACCCTCGATTTACCAGTTCCGATCTCTCGTACTTGTGCATCGTGTGGTAGATAGTGCGTATCGTAGATATATCCACGATCTTGTAGCACCGATGAGTAGTATTCTAAACTTTCTCCTGAGTCCTCAAAATAATCTATCAGATGTATAGCAGTTCCTTTTTGCTGACAAAACCATATAGAGGTTTTATCTGCCATACCTAGATCCCAAAAGGTCGATACCTTCATTGTAGGATCATAAGGCACTTTTGTTACTCTGCCTTCATCTTCTGCTTTATTCAGTCCTTGTGAATAGATAGCTCCTATTGCAGAACTTTCAAAGCTACATTCATACTCAGCTTCGTATATCTCTGGAGGCATTAGTTTCTTTGCCTCCTCTAATTCTTCTTTTTTAACTACTTTAGTTTCACTAGCCTTAAATTTCTCTGTGTACCAATTATCATCATGCAGTCCATGATTATAGAGAT